>Ga0325405_1000252_pt1 | contig 50897 bp, 35 predicted proteins | sample PopdelMetagenome_21_FD_205663 | JGI IMG/M metagenome (GOLD analysis project Ga0325405, IMG submission 205663) | Populus deltoides microbial communities from Bellville, Georgia, United States - Xylem-Control-R2 | ecosystem: Host-associated > Plants > Phyllosphere > Stem > Wood/Secondary xylem...
ATATTAGCACTGTTTATTTATGTTCTTGAAAGGCGACAAAACGTGATAACCATATGCATGTTCCTGCTTTAGACAGCATAAAAAAATGCCACGTCCTCATAGGAATGGAAAAATAAGAATTAAACAAATTATCTAGAAAAGCAAATCCTTCACCATGGGTTCCTCTATTAAATAGCATTCACTGAATAGCTTGCCCGCACTAATTTTTTTAAAGCATAAAAAAAATCATCTTTAAGTGTTATAAGTGTATTTTTTAACAAACAACTCGAAATCTTGATGCAACTATATTATTCAATAATTTTACCCACATTTAACTAGTGTTTTGCTTATGTTTTATATATAAAATACCTTGATATTCTTTATTTTATGTTTTAAAGGCACTTTTGGATGAAAGATGCAAAAAGGAGTAAGTTGGAGATAATTGACAGATTTGACCTTCAGTCGATGTTTTGTGCAAAGCGTAAGCTCTGGAGGTTGAAATGAAGTGATTCTAGTGGCATTAAAAATCTAACATCCATACCTTTCTGGACATTTAAGACAAGAAAATAAAATAAGGAAGAGCATGAAAATCGCAGCCTTCAAAGTCAAATCTCTTAATCTGCCAGTGTTGACCTTCGGCTATTCCAACTTGAATATCTGAAGCTACAGAAGTCCAATTGATGCAAACTCAATTTTTTTGGATTCATGACTCAAATTTATATAAACGCGCCAAATTTTAGCCAAAAAAGATGTCATATGAGGGAGATATGATTTTTCAAAGATGACATCTAAATTCTGCCAGCAAACAGGTTTCGTGAAGAAACGAGTCCAAATTACGTTCCGAAGCATCTAAACTGATATCCAAGTTTTTATTTCAGCAATTTAGCTCCTCTAAGTCAAAGCTTGAAGATTTCATGTAAGGCTATTTCTCTTTTTTTAGAAAAATAGTTATTGAAGTACTTAAATGTAAACAGTCTACTTAATGGAGGACTATTTTATAAAATAGAGACCTAGGGTTTCCTAAGATATAAAAAGAATGAGAGAAAAGAAGGGGAGCAGCCAGCCAAGAAGAGAAAAATGCCCATTTCCTCTAAAAAACCCTAAATTATGCATTCTTCCTTTTTTTGATTAGTTGTTCAACAAACATGCAAGGCTAAACACTTTTTCTTGGTTGCAAGGACACGGAAACCTTCGGATTTCAAGAACTATGAGATTTATTTTACCTTTTCTTTTCAGTTTATATGATGAATATGTTTGTTCTCCTATGCTTATTTTTCCTATGATTGTTTATTTTAATTGCTAGAGCGGACTCTAAGTTATTATTGTAGACAATCTATTGCTAAGTTTGATATCAAAACCGGAGTTGTGGTATATGAACTTGTGAAGCAACTGAGTTTAATAATTGTGGTGGATCTACGTTATTAATCTTAGGGAGAACATTCAATCAAATCAAACATAGACTGCAGACAGTTATGTTTTCTTGATTAATCAACTTATCTAGTTCTTAAGGCTGCCATTAAATTAAATTACTAGTGCGGACACTGTGGTTGTTTAATGTTTAGGGTTAGTTATACGGCGGATCCGTTAACTAACCAATGTTAAGAAGAGATAAATATTCAGAATATAAATTGATGTTTCATTTCCATGATCAGTTCTGATTTCTATAGGTGGATGTGTGCTTGTGACCAAGGTTTGTTCTCTTGATAATTTTCTGATTTTATTAAATTTCGTTTGATAGTTTTCTATTTTCTTTTGCTTTAGCCTAGATAACGTCCAAACCCCTCCAAATCGCATATCATCTAGCATAAAAATCTGACTTGAATCTTCCTCGTGGGATCGACCCCTTGCTTGCTCTATACTATCTTGTGTGTTGTGTTTGAAGTTAGGGTAATTAATTTGTGCGACTGCGACATCACAAGACATCTTAAAAAAAGAACTGAAAAAAATAACAACTGTCATTCCTTAAGAATCAAAATAATAAAAAATAAAATTAACAAAAAAAATAAAAACAAATATCAACACGCCTGGGTAATGAAATTAAGAAAAATTAAAATTATGGATCCAATGATGAAATTAAAAAAAAATTAAAATTTGATAAAAAGACGATGAATAAAAATAAAAAATCAAAACGTTGAGGGGCAAAACCTTAAATATCATCAAATATTGAATTGATGGGAAAAAATGAAAATTCCTAAGGCCACTATTTTACAAAAAAAATCCAAAACAAAAATAAAAATCAAGAGAGTGAGAACTCAATTTGAAAAAAAAAAAAAACAAAAATCAAAATTAAAATACAATGTTTTAAAGCTATGCTCGACTTGATGGGTTGACTCATGACTTAGGGGACTCGGGGCTGAGGCCAAGCTAATTTTCAAAAGAAATTAGAACAAAGCACGAAAAACATTTAATGCTTATATTTAATTCAAAAGTAAAAATCCTCGTAAAAAATAAATTAGGCAAAGCCTAAAAAAGAAAAAAAGTTATGGAGACACATATTTCTTTTCCAAAATGAATGGAAAATCCCATAGGAAGTGGAAAAAAAAAACTAAGAAAACATTTGAGGGTGAAACTAAAAGAAAATGAGCTAAAAAAAGAGAAAAACCAAGCAAATCCGGGTGAACCTTCTAAATTCAGGTAAATCCCTCAAAGCCATAAACAGTTAAATTTTATACCTAAGTTCAACTAAGAAACTCAATATAAAAATATTTAATATTAAAGGGTGAGATAAATCAATTTAATTAAAAAAATATTTTTAAAAGAGTAAGATCTAGCAAAGACAAAAAAATAAAATAAAACTAAGGCAACCAATGTTACTCTAAAAATGTCAAAAGAGTCTCATCAAAAGTGGTAAAAAATATCGGATGATGAAACCAAAAAAAAAGATATTAAAAAAATCAAGTAAACCCGAACAAACCTCCTAACCCCATATTAATATCTCAAACTCGCAACCTGTTAAGCTGTAGACCCGTGCTCAATTAAAAGGGTCAACACATGACAAATTTAATTTGAAGGATGAAATGTAAAGTAAAATAAAATTAAGAAGTTTAAAAAATCAACAAGGAAAAAACCCCAAGGAGAATAAAATCGACAAACAAACTAATTCTATAAATCATTTCAAATACAATAAATAGAAATTAAAAGAATGGAGACCAAATTAAACAAATAAAAAAATCCATAGGGGATGAAATTGAAAAAAAAATCTAATTTTATAAATTATTTTAAATAATAAAAATATTAATCAAAAGACCAGGGAAGAAATCTGAAAAAAAAACTAATTAAAAGGTTGCATTGAATTTTGTAAGGACCAAATTTCGAAGATAAAAAGATCCAATGGAGATGAAATTGAAAACATTTTCTTTTTTTATGAATTATTTCAAATAAAATAAATATTAATCAAAAGACTAGGGACTAAATCTGAAGACAAAACTAATTAAAAGGTTGCATTGAATTTCTTTATGGAAAACACGATTTCCTAGGAAGAGAGAGAAAAGGAGGAAAAAAAGATGGTCATTGACGGCGAACCAGAGACGAAGAAGAAACACGTGTTGATTGGTCAGGTAGGCACCATCGAGAATATTTCATCGCTCCCTTTGAAGCCACCATATGACCACGTATCTTGGCTGCATGCGCTGCCATAAATTTTTTGGAGCCCCACGCGCCTCCAATTTAATAATTTAAATAATATTATATAACTGGTAAAAGACATAACAACCCCTCTCTCAATTAGATAATTACCTAAAAAACCAAAAGGAAAACACATAAATGCCCATGCATGCCCGTTTCTTATTTTGTCTTTCAAGGGTAAGTTCATGAATTCACTGTACAATTAAATCTAAAATGTAAAAAATAGCTCAAAACGATAGGTATATGTCATTTATTATAAGGGTAAAAAAGCCATTACACTACGCCAAAAATTTATATGAAGACCAATCCGCCCGTAATGAATTCAACAATGCCAATTCAATCCCCATGCAAGATACGAAAACACCTTCAAAAGTAACATCTTTCAGTTTTATGAAGAAGGGCTTAGATGTCATAACATTGTTCCAATCCATAGTGCTATAAGTTTAAGGCCATAGTAAGAGACTGATGCCTTTTAGGTTTTTTTTTTTTTTTGTAATTATTAGTGAAACTGTGATTTCTATGAAGATTGAATCAAAGCCTCATATGAATGGTATGCAAATGGAAGACCAAAATCATTTAACAAGTTGCTCGCGACTTATTCCATGCAACCTGTTTGATTTTGTGTTTCAAAAATATTTTTGAAAAAAAATAAATATTTTTTATTATATTATTTACTTCAAATTAATTATTTTTGGTGTTCATATTATTTTGACATGCTGATGTCAAAAATAAATTTTTTAAAAATAAAAAAATATATTATTTTGATATATTTTCAAGCAAAAATCACTTTGAAAAGCAACAACTTCCACAATACCAAACGGGCTCAAGTGTATGATAAAGAAAAGAAAGCATTTGCATTAACCTTAATTTACCATAACTTGCTGTTTTTTTTTAACTATTTAGTTTACATTGCCATGTTACACTTTAGTTCTAATAAAAAATCAACGTAAAAAAATTTAAGTCATAGAAAACTATTTGTTATTATTATTAAACCTGACCCAATGAGTCAATCTTAAAATTTCTTGACTTAACTCCTTGTCTAGCGTAAATTTAAAATTAAATCGCGTGAGAGTTGTTTTGACATGATTTAGTTTACTTGATAGGTCCAAAGACTACCTAGACAATCGGTAAGAAATATGATTTGGCTTAAAAAATGAATTCAAGATGATTTTTTTTAATATTGAGACGACAACGTATTGGATCTACATGAGGTTTGACTGTTAAACCTGCCAAATCTACATTTCAGGTGATGGACTCCATTAAGTTTAAGAATGTTATTTTTTTTCAAAACTATTTTTAATTAATTATATGGTAACAAAAACATGCTCGTAAGATTGAGCATAAACCAAACGTTAAGATGCTTGTTTGAGATTACAATAACCTCATATAAAACAAATCGAAACAATTTATGAAGACAAAATCTATCAAATATTGAATGATGAAATTGAGAAAAGAAGGAAAAAAAAGAAAGAAATTAAAAAAGAAAAAGAAAAAAAACTTGGCTTCTTCACTGTTTATTACTAGAACTAGCTGTTTTTTAGACTACTACTTGGTTTACATTTCCATGCTAAACTTCAGTTCTAATAAAAAAACTTTAAATGTAAAAAAATATATTTAAGCCATAAAAAACTATTTGATATTGTTATTAAACTTGACCTAATGAGTCAATCTTAAAATTTCTCGACCTAACTCTATGTCTAATTTAAGTTTAAAATTAAATTGTGTGAGAGTTATTTTGACATGATCTATTCGACTTGATATGTTCAAAGACAACCTAGACAATTGGTAAGAAGCATGATTTGACTTAATAAAAGAATTCAAGATGATTTTATTTTAATATTGAAACGACAACATATTTGATCTATACATGCTTTGTAGCTTTACCAACCAAATCTTCTATCCAGGTGATGAACTCCATTAGGTTTAAATTTTTTTTTTATATATATAAAACTATTTTTAATTAATCATATGGTAACAAAACATGCCTGTAAAATTGAGCACAAACCAAACATTGAGATGCTTGTTTGAGACTATAATAACCTCATTAAAAGTAAATCAAAATAATTTATAAAGACAAATTCAAAATCTATCAAATATTGAAAGATAAAATTGAGAAAAGAAGGATAAAAAAAGAAAAAAAAGGGAATGAAAAACATTGAGAAGGAAATGAAAAAAAAAAAAGAAAAAAAACTTTGTTTTTTCAATATGAATAATGAAGGGGGTGGTTGTACCTTAAAGTTTTTAGAGTAGTAAGGTAACTAGCCTTGGTATCCGCGTTTCGCCACGGTGCTAGACTATTTTCTTTTCGTAAAAAAATGATGTTTAGCTACCACAAACATGTTTTAAAAAAGAAATAAAAAGGTGTGAATTTGTTCATAGACTCAACTAAGTTAAATAAAGTGACTTTATTTCAATTAGACAAAAAAGAAAAAAGAAAAAGAAAATGACAGTAAATGGATTAAATTTAAAAATAAAAGTTATTAGGATAACTTGGAGAAAAGATATTTTTTTCAAAATAGGACAAATGATATATCTCAATTCATAACCCATTAAATAAGGAAGAATGAAATGGGGTAAAAAAGAATATTAAAAAATAAATCCTAGTTAACCCAAGTTAGCATGACAAATATGCAACCCTAATAATTAGAACCGAGCTAACCCGTGATATCCCACCATATCCATGGTTTAGATCATGAGATTGGACTAACCTGATAAAAAAATAAAGATAATTATTAAGCTCTTTTTTTAAATAAAAAAACCGTGTTAACTTTTCAAATTCATGACTTGGGTTATTAGAGCCAAAGTAACCTATTTGGAAAAACTATTAAGTCCAATTCTCAATCAATCAAATATTGAGAAAATAATTTCAATTATACAAAAGGATTTGAAAAATAAAAATAAAAAGAATGAGAATCAAAATTAATATACATAATAAATTTTATATTTGATTGAAGGATGTAATTGAAAAGAAAAATCAATTTAGCAAAAGTAATAAAAAAATTATAGATTAAGGAACAAAATTAATATAAAAAATAAAAATAATTTTTGATTGAATGGTGAAATTGAAAAGAATAATAAATTTTACAAAAGGCCAAGAAAAAAAAATCAGAACAATGAGGACTAAATTGAAAAATATAATACCATCAATTTGTATTGAATAATAAAATTAAAAATTAATAAAGCTTTACAAAAAGGCGAAGAAAAAAAAATTCAAAAGAATAAAATTGAAAACAAATAAAACTTCTATAAAAAGGCTAAGAACAAAAATTAAAAATCAAAAGAATAGAGACTGAAGTTGAAATACTAACAACAAAGAGGGCCAAACTAAAATTTTCAAGGGGGAGAGAGAAAAGAAAAGAAAAGGCCTACTAGCAACAAAACATATCACCAATGCTGACATGAGCCTCTCTACAGGGAAGAGGACGTGGCGACACTTCCAACGATATGGTTGAAAGGTATTTTTAGACACCGAGAGGCGCTGCACGTGTCGCTCAAAGTGCGCAAGTGCTTTCATGGTGTTGTACACACATTTGTTCTTCTACACGCACATAGCCAAATACCAAATATCTCCTGGGCTGGCTTAATAATAATGAAAAAAACTATTGTTAAAAAAGATGAAAAAGTCCCTTGACTTTAGTTTCAAATTTTTTTTTCTTTTAATGGATATTTAATCATTTCTTTGTGCAATTGATATGAGAAATGACTTATTTATCCTGGTTAATTTGGTGATGACTAATGAGTCATGTGAAAAGACTTTAATACCCTTGGAAGTTGGTGTTAAATTTTTTGGTTTAAGGGGCAAAATATCATTACACTATTCTAGTAAACAATATCTTTGAGTTTGGAGCTATAATGTTTTTTCAAGGCCAATTATATTCTTTTAATATATCTATTAAACCATTTTTAATTTTGGTACAATGCTAGTTAGATTTTGTATTTACAAAGAAATTATTTGTTGAGTAAATAATTTAAGTTTAAAAATTATATTCCATAGCACGAATCTCTTAACTAACTCTCTACTCTATAGTTATTTGATACGGTATGTGGTTTGGCTTGGTTTAAGGTTTATGTTGCAAGTTTACCGGGTCAATCTAGGTAAATTTCAAAACAAAATCGTTTTGTTTTTGGTTTTTTAATGAAATGAAGATATATCCACTAGTGGATTTTGAATCCTTGGTGTTCGATATCCAATTAGCATCTCTATAGCTTTTGATTGTTGTAAGGTAACTAGTTTAGTGTAACCCATAAACCAAGGTGCTCCTAAAATATTTGAGTACCTATTTATTGCTTTGCTATGATTCATACTAGAAGTACTAGTAAAGCTATTCAATTTGTTAACCGAGTATGTAATATCAAGTCTTGTGTGGTTTATAACATATATCAAACTCCTAAATATTTGAGAATATTCTAATTGGTTTATTCTATTACCTCTATTTTTGGATAAATATACACTTATATTCATTGGTGTTTTAATAAAACTATTGTCACCTTTAAAATAAAATTCAAGAATTTTCTCAACATAATAAGATTGAGATAATACCAATCAATCAAAATTCCTATAAATATTTATTCCTAGTATGACATCTACAACACCTATGAATGAGCCCCATGGATATAAAGATCTAGAAACTCACAAGCAAGATTGAAACAATTCTGGAAAACCAAAAATCAAGTTTGATAAGAAGTGTGATGAAATGATTATCTGAATCAAGATATCAATACTATGGGGATGAACCTCCACCCAATGATTAGTAAATCGCTAATAAGAAGTATAAGAAAGACACCATAAGTTCAGTTATACCTTGATAAGTCAAATTTGTTTTTTGTTCCAGTGAAGAGGAAAGTGTTGCATCACTCAAAACACAAGTTTATTTAAAACATTATGGCTTTAAAGCTTGACAATAATAACCAACTTAAATAGACTCAACAAACAACCGTAATAATATTAATAGGTAATAGATCTAAAGCCTAAAAAAGCCATAAAAAACCAAGCCTAAAACACTTAATAAACTCTAAACAATAACTAATGGGCTGTTATGAACCCAAATTAAAGTAAAAGTCCAAACTGAAACTAAAACAAGTCTAAGATAATGAAAATAATACAAAACTCAAATAATAAATATAGTTATTTATAAAACAAGCTTAAATAGCCCCAAAGAAACCAAGTAATCCGCCATTAAATACTTCAACTCTTATTTCCTTACGTAGCTAGGATAAATAAGAAATCCATGTAAGAAAAGGATTTTGAAACATCAAAAGATTCTTGCCACACTCAAGAACTTTGTTATTTCCTATTAAATATCCTTATAGAAATTATAAAACTCGTAAAAACAAGCTTCTAAATATCCCTGCATTATTAGAAAAAAATTCCTCTCTAAATAGGAGGTCCACATGTCAAAAGATAACAAATAATAAAATTTATATTGCATTTTTTGACCTATATTGCAAGACTTTCTTGAACTTAGATTGACCTAATATTTTAACCCAAATTATAACAATATGTATGAAAACTCCTAGTAAAAACTAAGTTTAATCCAACAATCGGATTCAGAGTTATGCCTGAAGAGTAAAACTAGACAGTAGATACAATTATGCTAGAATCTAGATTTCTTTGTTTAACCATTTCTTGAATTATATCATTACCTCTCTTTTCAAAATGATTCATAGTCGAATCACCAATAAGTACAATGAATGTTTCATAGGCCTCTTATTTAAACTTTCAGAGTTTTTCTTGCCATCACTTACTTCCAACAACTTTGTATGAAAATAGTACCCATTCTCTTTCATATTTCATCATTTTAGTATTATTGCTCCTTTATCTCCGAAGCTTGCCTTTCATAGAATAGTTCTTGTAACTTATCAAATTCTTGCCTCAAAACCCTAATCATACAAGATAGGTCTTTGTGTTCTTGAGTGAGAACCCCTCTATGTTCTCTCTTTTTTGGTTAATACATGACACAAGTAAAGAAATGAGATGGAATACAAGCTAGATATGATATAAAAACACTATGGAATAGGGATTTTCACCAAAAATTTCAAATATAAAACTATAGATACCAAACTGATTTTAATGAGATCAAACCCAAAAATTTCAATTTACCTTGTTACCCAAATGAATCAGCCCCTATAAACCTAAATTTGCAATCTTGTTGATTGTTTTTTTGTCTAATTACATATTTTGGACAAAATAAAACGTTGGACATAAACTTAGCATGCATTGTACTCATATAAAACAAAATTATTTGTAAATTAGAAACCTAGCATGCATATTGTCATATACATATAAACTAAAACTAAGGATTAGGAATCTAAGCTCTAGAATCAAGGTAGAAAAAGGTAAAATAAGGTGGAAAACATTAAAGAAGAAAGCTAAAGACGCTGCCAAAAAAATAGTGTTTAGAACATTTCCCTTTCTACCTTTAATTATATTGATTTTTGAAACCAAAACTAATGAAATTACCATAATTAATCCCTTTTGTTTTAAACAACTACACCAAAATTGATGAACACCTCCCAAGATTCCAACAACTATATTTTTAAAGTGTGCACTTACTTTAGGAGACAATGAATAAAGGAAAATTGAACTAAAAAACTCTTTACAAGGATAGGAATCTGAGCTCCATAATAGAGGTGGAAGAAGGAAAAATTAAGCTGGAAAATAGTATAGAGAACAACTAGAGATATGTTGTAAAACAAAATTGTTCAGAGCATTTTACCATTTCACCCTTATTTATACTGAGTTTTGAAGCCAAAAGTGATAACATTACTAGAATTAATTCTTACTGTTTTACTTTCACTACCCAACCTATCATAAAAAATACATAAAACCTCTAGTTTTTAGCTTTAAAATGAGACATTAAACTTCATTTGAAAAAACTATTCAGGAAGATGAAGAAAACTTATTGTTCAAACATTTTACTCATAGGTTGAATATTCACATATAAGCTAGGAAGAAATAATTCTTTATGGATCACATAATTATTTTATAATAAATTCAAGCTCAAATCTAAAAGATTAGCAAAAGACAAACTCAAACTCAAGCCCAAGACTCGGAACCAAAGGCCCAGTACTCAAGGCCCAAGCCTATGCCAAGTCAAACGTGTTTATATACGGGGGTTAAACTCATACTACTTTGCTTAGGTTTATTTATGACATTAACACTTTAGTTTTTCATTATATAAACTACAAGAAAATTTCATTTCTTTTATCTATGGGATAGAGGGTTTTGAGTTTTATAAAAATATGTTAAATTTAGGGTTTTTTAAGATCAATATCTTATTTATCCATAATTTGTTTTAATTATGTTAATATTTCATGTTAATTTTTTTCTTCTAAAGAACACTTTCTAACACCATAAAAGTGAGTATTCCTCAATTTTTTGTATCAAATATGACTATTAATTATGTTTTATTAAAACAAATTCCAAAATTTAAAACTTGGTTCCTTGAATAGATAAATATAAAACTATATCGTTTTAAGATTTTGTTCAAAGTCAAAGAAGGTCTCATTCAAATTTTAAACAGGTGGGTTGTAAGTTGACCTAATGGGTCGACTATATTTAACTGAGTCAACTCGTAAACCATTTCTATATAAAAACTAGCCTGAGTCAGTTTCTTGTAAAAGCCCTCGTCAACCCTAACGTTCTTCTTCCTTTCTTGTGGACTGAAACAGAGAAGAAACCTTCAAGCACCTGCCTCCTCTATCTCTCTCTTTCTATTTGTAATTCTCTTCTTCTTCTTCTTCCTATACCAACTCCAAAAATATTCTCCTCACTTCATTCCTAGAACTAAACCATTATCCTTCTCTTTCTCTTATGATTCCAGACACCCAATAATCAAAATTAAGTTCATTTATGCAATAAATGGACTCGAATTTGAGTGATCCACCCACTGAATACAAAGAAGGCTATGCATTAAGCTGAAAGATAATGTGAAATCCTATTGTTTTTCTCTTCTTTTTATCATTTTAATATTTTGTCTTTGTTACGGGTCATTGTTTCTCAGGAAAGGATGGTTGGAGAAGAAGCAATAAGGCATGTATAAATTGAACAGAAAGGTTACACATTTGAATTAAAAACACAACGTTTCATTTAGTTTAATTCTAAAAGAATTTAAATATAGCCATGTGAGCTGGTTTTTATTATCTTTTATGTTTTTTTTGGTTTATATGTAACAACATGGAAAGAAAAGGAATTATGCAAAATTCATCTAGTGTTTTTGGTGGTACATGTCCTGGAATTACAAACGTAGGCAATAACATTTTGGCGAGACCCCCGCAACTACAAGCAAAGGAAATAGATTTTTTTGGTGGTTCATTCCCTGCAGTTACGAGCTCAAGAAGTGGTGTTTTGAATGCTACTTCTTCTATAGCTACACGCAACATATCTCCTCATGAAAAGCTATCTCACCATGTTACTGAGCTTGTTCAATGTGTTATTGAGGGCGAGACTCGTGTTTTGGCTGCTTCTATGATTATGAAGGGGTTTTGTAAGGGGGCTAAGGAGTATAAGCAGGAGGTTTTTGAGAAAGTTCAGCTTGATTTGAATCAGTTTGGGTTGTTGATTTATGATGATAATTTTAAGCAGCTTCTTGAAGTTCCTGACTGTGAGTATTTCCCTTACTTGGGCTAGGAAACTCAGATGGAGATTGGAGTTAAGGAAAGAGAAGGTGAATCTCTGTAAAATGTAGCTGCGATTGATGCACAAACAAAGATTGTGTCAACACGAAGGAAATGTGTAGGCCAAAAGGAGGAAATTAGGGTGAAGGCAGAGGTGAGAATATTTGGGAACCAACAGGCTGCTAAAGTGGCAGAGGCCGATGCTGAACCAACAACTAAGAAAGCGCATTGGTCACAGGCATCTCGGTTGGCGGAATGCCTTGACTCGAACTAAAAAAGTTAAAGCTGAGTTGTTGTAAAGCCACTGTGGAGTATAAGACTAGGGTCCAAGGTGCAAAACTGGGAGCTGTACAAAAAAAACAAGCAGCAGATGCAGTCCTTTATGAAAAAGATGAAGGAAGCTGAGGCACAAAAGGCTACTGCACTTCTTCTAGTACTAACAATACTACTTCGGGGCTGAGTTTGATGTGACTTCTTGGATGGAGTTGGTTGTTGCTTATGCAAGAGTGAAGAAAAGAGCGGTAACGAAGCTTGTTGGTGGGCTTGGAATGATATTGGCAAAGACGACAAATAGTGGCAAGGAGCTAATTGTTGATTCTCATCTTCTGCCTACTACTAAGGTTGGTGAAATAATTGCCAATAAGATTCAAGAATATGTCAAATTGAGTCAGTATCCAACCACGACAATTCTGTTATGTGGACCAATAATTGGGACTTCACCTGCAGCTCCTAAGGCTGTAGCCTTTTCGAGTCGGCGTCCAAATTATTTGATACCAGAGATTCTGAAACCAAATGTCATTGCTCTTGATGTTTACTTTGTGGCTGGTTGGACTGGATTCGTTGGACCACCAGATTTGGAAATTGATCCTAGAAGGGTTGAGTTCAACATTATATCAGGTACCTCGATGTCTTGTCCTCATGTTAGTGGAATTATTGCTTTGCTATGAAATGCATACATGTATTGGTCCACAGCTGCTACAAAATATGCTTTAGTGACCACCACTCATAATTTAGACAATTTTGACAAGAATATTAAGGATCTTGCTAATGGTGAAGAATCAACACCCTTCATTCATGGAGCTGGTCTTATTGATCCTAATAATACTCTTAATCCTGAACTGGTGTCTGACATGGACACAAGTGGCTATATTGCATTCCTTTGTACAATCGGGTGTGATTCCTATGAACATATGCAAGGGCAACATGCTTGGGAGCAGCAAAGGGCTTCATAAAAAAAAAATGCTAGTGGCACCAACACATCTGGAAAGGCGAGGAGGTTACTTGAAAGCTGATAGCCCCGTGTACATTGAAAGATCATATTTACGCTATTTCTTTATTGAAACTAAGGAGGGTTAATGGTTTAAGATCAAATATTAGTAATGATTTTGTCCCAGACAACCATGTTGAGGAGCGAGGTTACCGAGGTTCTTCACGCAGGAATTCATCTATTATTAAGGATGAAAATAATCAGAAGGCAGGCAAAGCCTTATCAGCAATTCCAATAAGAAGGCAGTTGCAGAGACCCAAAGTGGAATTTCTTCTATATTAAGGTATGATGACAATAGTCAGATTCTAAATAATAAAGAATCCAAGTTTGCTATTGATGATGCACTTGGAACGATGAGCACCGTTGCTATTGGATTAGCCATTGATGTTTATAGTCCAACCAATGACGCTGGTGGAATTGCTCAAATAGCTGGCATGAGTCACCATATTTGTGAGAAAACTAATGCCCTGTACGCAGCTGGAAACATTACAGCTACCATTGGAAAGGAATTAACTATTGGATCTGTTACACTAGTGTCTTGGCCTTTTTTGGTTCGTATCAGCAATGCATCTATTTCAACAATTGATGAATTAAATCCCAACATTTTCATTGGTTTGATTGTGGGGGTGGAGATTCACACTGCAGATTACATGAATATATAAACAAAGATGATATAGGGTGACCTAGTCTATCATTTTTAGTTGGAAGACTAAACTCATTTTGGTCTCTTTCATTGTTTTATTTTATTTACTTATATTATTTATATTAGATAGTTTTAATTAATAGGTTAAGCCCAATAATTGGATGTTTAGAATTATACTATTTATATGTTTCTCTTTTAGCTTATGAGATAGTTTTTGATGAATTCAATAAAAATTATAGTGTTGCATATTTTCTAACCCACTTTCTTTTTCTTTTTTGCTTTTAATTCTTAGCTTTTTTCTCTAAAAACTTCTTTTTGCTTTAATTTTTTTGATTTATTGTTTCACATCAAATTTGATATAAGAGCTTGGTTTTTAATTATTGTTACAGTTAAATGATCTACAGGCTTGTTTAAATTCATCAATATTCATAAAACCTAGATATTATAGAATTTCTATTTTGATCTGGAGAAAAAAAATATTGTTCATCTTCTCTACCAGCAACGGCAGCCCTCCACACCAACAAACACTAATTGCAGCCGCAGCTGCAGCCGCAGCCACCACCTTACGCCATAACCAGTCCTCCAGTCCCTGAGCTGTCGGTTAGAGCACTAACAAAGCTACTATTGAAGACAACAATGCTTCCTTATTCAACCGCCAGCGACATTCGCAGGAAATCAAATAAGGAATTCCTAGTAAGGTTGCAAGCCAAAATAATTAATCCTGCCACATCACTGACACGTCAGTGTCACATCAATGAGCATTACCATGTCACCCATATTGACACATCAGCAGAATCCACCATGTCAACTCCAAATTGCAGGTCAACTAGTAAGAAAATCCAGCATGTTCGCATTTCAATATAGTTAGTAAGCCACTACCAACTTTTTTTGACCATTAAATATCATTATTCCTTTAATATATATTTTTTTTGCGCTTGTTGATCAAGATTTAATAGTAATATTGTTCTTTTGTGCCTGCCCATTAAAAAAAAATATTACATAGTTCGCTTCGCAATTTAAATTACCTTTACTTTGGGTTTATTTATTTACATTGAATATCTGATCCTCTTAATTAATTGTAAAGCTTCATTAAAAAAAAAAAATTACATAGTTCGCTTTGCAATTTGAATTACCTTCACTTTGGGCTTATTTATTTACATTGAATATCTGATCCTCTTAATTAATTGTGAAGCTTGGTTAAATTTGTAGGAAAATTGAAGCATTATGTTTGGATTACCTGTGTATATTTAGAGGACTTACATTAATTGCTTGTGAATTTTCTTAGTTTAATCTGCCATTACTTAGTCTCCAAGATAAATAAAATAAGTAAATATTAGCTTTAATTTTATATTGCGTTTTACGTACAAGTGTCGTTCGTTATCTCAGTCACAGTCTTAGGATTAGTTTTGCATGCATTTACGTAGTGGTCATTTAGTACACAATCTAGAAGTCACAGCTACCATTGACCCGAACTCTAGTAATGTTATTAGGAATATTCAAGAGCAATTACAACTTATGCGAGCTGAAATGAGTAACATGTCCAATAAGATGAACAACCTTTCTAGGAGAGTGGAGTCCAAAGAAACTCTACAACTAAAGCAGTATAGTAAAAGTGAACATTTTACTAACAACTATAGAAATCGTCAAAGACCAGTTCCTTGCAAGAACCACCACATAACCACCACCAGGGTTACAATGACTTTGACGACCCTAACGATAGTGAGTATTCTAGCAATTACCATCAAAGACCAATTCACCCTAAGAACCATTAGTACAACCACAATCAAGGTCATCACAACTACAATGACCTTGATGAGCGAGTTATGAGACATATCAAAATGGAAGCCCTAAGTTTTGAGGGTCAACTTGATTCGTGAATCTTTGATAGATGGGTCTGTGACATGAATCAATTCTTTGACTGGTATAATTTATTTGAGAATAGGAAGGTAAGGTTTGCAAAGATGAAACTTAGTGGCCTTGCTCAGCTCTATTGGGAAAGTGTAGAAGAGTCTTTGGCTAGAAAAGGCCAACCTCCTATTACTGATTGGGTTGAGATGAAAACCAAGTTACAAGAAAAGTACCTACCTCATTCTTAAAGGGGAAATCTCTTAAACCAGTGGAATAATTTCAGGCAAGAAGGTAAACTTGCCAATATATAGGTGATATAATTTGATGAGTATAGGATAAGGTGCTCGGTTAGGGAGGATGAGACAATGACCCAAAGTAGTTTTTGAAAAGACTTAAACGATGACCTTAGAAGAGAGGTTGTGCTTAGAGGTGTGTTCACCCTTGATAAAGTTTATACCCTAGTATAAAATTATGAGTTGGTCACAAAACACTAGTGGTCAAGACATCAGGACACTAGTAGTGTCCCTTCTAGGTCTCGGTTTGGTCATAATAACTCTTTATTGGGTGCCCCGCCCCATAAACTTAATTCTACTATTTCCCAGATACCTAGAGAAGACAAGGGTAAGGGTATTCTCCCTGAAGCACCTAAAATGACCTCAAGGATTCAACATTTTAAGTGTCAGAGTTTTGATCATGTTTCCTCTAGTTGTCCCAAGAAAGTTTTGTTCATTAAAGATCAAGAGGATATGGGTGAAGAAAACAATTGTTATGATAAGGTGTATGCGGTACCTAACCCCGATGATTTTCAAGACCTGAATGATGAGAAGGATGAGTCCAACCTGCTAGGATGTGTTAGGTTTATATCCACTCAAATCAAGTAAGACTTCGTAAGATGGGAGACAATCAGGTTAAGTGTAGTAAAGTGTGTGTTAACACAACCCAAAAGAACTGAGGATTGGAGGAGAACTATTATCTTTTACACTTAACATTAAATGTGAAGATAAAGGTTGCAAGATCATTATAGATAGTGGTAGTTGTATCAAACAGTATACTCGGGTAGCGTATCTCGTTTAGGCTTAAAGTCTGTTCCATACCCTAAGCTCTACTATGTGTCCTGGGTTAATGATATATCCATAAGGATTAAAAAGAGATGTATTTTTTCCATAAAAATCTTGGAATATCATGATGAAATTTGGTGTGATGTTATTCCCATGGATGTAGGACATGTTATTTTGGGTAGACCATGGTTATAAGATTTGGACGTTACAATCTTTGGGCAATCAAATTCTTGTTCATTCATTTTTCATGGTAAGAAAATTCAACGTATTAGATTACCACCAAGGTTTAATGATAGTAGTAAAAAAATGGAAAAGGTGAAAGAAAGAGGGCTTAACATAATAAGTCCTAAGGAGTTTGACAATGATGTTTGTGAGGAGTCTGTTGTGTTTGCCTTAGTGGCCAAGGAGGTTGTAGAAATGTTTTTAGAAGAGCCACTCAAAGAGGTAAGGGAAGTATTGAAAGAATTTATAGATGTTTTCCCTCTAAACTACCTAATGTTTTACCCCTTATGCATGACATTCAACACGCCATAAATTTTGTCCCTAGTGCTACACTACCAAACTTGCCTCACTGTAGGATGAACCCCAGTGAACATGCCAAATTGCAAAGGCAAGTATGTAAAATATTACAAAAGGGATTTATACCAGAGAGTTTGAGCTATTGTACAGTACCTGCCATGTTAACACATAAGAAAGATGGATCATGACGAATGTGTGTAGATAGTCGAGTTAACAATAGGATTACAATCAAGTATCATTTTCTCATTCCTTGATTGGATGACTCGTTAGATATGATGGCAGGAGCCAAAATTTTCTCTAAGATTAACCTAAAAAATAGGTATCATCAAATTATGATATGTTTGGGAGATGAATGGAAAACTGCATTGAAGACTAAGGATGACTTATATGAGTTACTAGTCATGCCTTTTGGCCTTTCGAATACACCAAGCACTTTTATGAGAGTAATGACACAGGTGTTTATGCCATTTATAGGAAAATTCTTGATGGTGTATTTTGATGATATCTTTATTTATAGCAAAACCAAGGAAGAACATTTAAATCACCTTATTCAAGTTTTTACCACCCTAAGAAAGGAAAGTTTGTTTGCCAAAATTAAAAGGTGTTCTTTCATTATAGATCGAGTGGTTTTCTTAGAGTTTTATAGTTTCATGTAAGGGAGTCTCTGCGGATCCCCAAAAATTCCAGGCGATATTAGATTGGCCTGAGCCTAAGACTATTCATGAGGTCCATAGTTTTCTTGGGCTTGTGATTTTTTATCGTCATTTCATCAAAGGATTTAGCACCATCAAATCACCTATTACAAATTGTTTGAAACGAGGTGAGTTTCAATGGAGTAAAGGAACTAACAAGGCATTTGAGGAGGTTAAGAAAAAGATGATGGAGGCCTTAATGATGCAGTTTCCCGACTTTACTAAGGTGTTTAAAGTAGAATATGATGCCTCAAGAGTTGTTATAGGTGGAGTATTTAGTCAGAAACATCATTATGTAGCCTAATTTAGTGAGAAACTTAACAAGGTCAAACAAAAGTACTCAACCTATGATAACGAGTTTTATGTGGTGGTTCAGGCCATGTGCTATTGGTTCTATTATTTGCTATTATAGGAGTTTGTTATTAACTCCGGCCATGAGGCCCTCTGCTATATCAACTCTCAAAAGAAGCTCAATCATAAACATGGTCATTGGGTTGAATATTTGTAAGCCTATTCATTTGGTTTGAAATATAAATCTAGAATGGAGAATAAAGTGGCAGATGCTTTAAGTCGTCGGGTAACATTATTATCAGTGATGAGTGTTAAAGTGACAGGATTTGAGAGACTAAAAAAGAAGAATGAATCTTGCCTAGAATTTGAAGAAATATAAATGACTTTGAAGGATGAGAATAATCATGTTGTAAATGATTATCTCCTCCAAGAATAGTATTTGTTTCGGGATAATAAGCTTTGTATTCTGAAGACATCCATGCATGAATTTTTTATATAAGAGATTCATGGTGGAGGTCTTTCAGGATACTTTAGAAGAAATGAAACCATTGAAGAGGTGGAACGTTAATTTTTTTTTGTCTAGTTTGAAAAGAGAAGTAGCTAAGTTGGTAGATCAATTTCAAACATGTCAACTAGCTATGCATATAAAATAAAATACTAATCTTTACACCTGGTTTCTTGTTTCCACTTACACTTGGAGAGATGTAAGTATGGATTTTGTGTTTGGGTTTTCATGTACTGCAAAGAAACATGATTCTATTTCTGTGGTTGTCGATCACTTCTCAAAGATGACCCATTTTATCCCTTGTATTAAGACCACAGATTCTTGACCAGATATGGAGGCAAGGCTAATTTATAGGCTATAACTCCAATCTTTTTGCTGACTTCAAAGGGCCTCATATACCTTGGAGCTAATTTTCACTTCATACCAAATCTTAACATATGTTTCCATAACGCAACCTTAAAAAATACTTTATCACCAATACCAATTTCTAGAGGTCTCCTCCTATTATCTGCATAACTCTTCTGTCTATCATAGGTTTTCTTCATCCTGTCTTTTATGATTTTTATCTTTTCTGAGGTAGCCTGCACCAATTCCGGCTCAAATAACTGCCTATCCCCCACCTTTTCCCAGCATACTGACGTCCGCATTTTCTACCATATAAAGCTTCATAGAGAGTCATTCCTATTGTAGCTTGTTAGTTGTTGTTATAGGTAAACTCTACTAACAACAGATGATCTTCCTAACTCCCTTCGAACTTTAATTTACAGGCCCTTAACAAATTTTCTAATAACTGAATGGTTCTTTCAGGTTGACCATCAGTCTGGGGGAAAAGTCGTGCTTAGATTCAACTTTGTTCCCAGAGCCTGTTGTACACTTTGTCATAATCGGGAGGTAAACTTGGGGTCTTGGTTTGATACTATCAACATGGGCACTCCGTATAATCTCACAATTTCATTCACATATAATTTTTCTAGTTTTTTTTCACTAAGTCCATCATTTTCATAAGTAAAAAAAGTGTAGATTTGGTTAGTCAGTCGATGATGACCCAAACCGCATCCGTGCTCTTTCCCCCCTAAATAACCTCTATACAAAGTCCATGATATTTTTCCACTTCCATTTGGGTATTAATAGTGGTTGTAACAGTCCGACTAGTTTTTGATGTTCTACCTTTACATGTAGATAGATCTCACACCTTGCCATGTATTTAACTAACTCTTTTTTTATATTCGACCACCAAAAGAATTCCTTTAAATCCTGGTACATTTTTGTACTCCCAGGGTGCATTGCAAGCCTCAACTCGTAAGCCTCTCGTATAATTTCCTTTTTCAGTGTTTCATCATTTGGCAAGTACATTCATCTTCCTATAACTATTATTCCATCATCCAGAATCTAGTATGGCGCCTCCTGACTTTACTTTGTCTCTTATCTTATTAACTTCAACATCTTTTCATTGAGCCCCAAACACCTTATTCCAAAGTGTCGATCTTATTTTTAACTGAGTTATCAAAGACTCTCTTAGTCCTGCCTTTACTTGAGCACCGATCTTTCTTAGCTCTAATAATTCCCTTCCATCTGAATCCTCTCATTGAGCCTCCACTGACCTATTCTTGCAACTAAGAGTATCTATGATAACATTTACTTTCCCTAGATGATATTCAATTACATAATCATAATCCTTGATTAATTTCACCTAACATCTTTGTCGCATATTTAATTCCTTTTATGTCATCAGATATCTTAAACTCTTGTGATCAGCAAAATATTTGGACATGGGACCCATATAAATAATGTCTCTAAATCCTTAGAGCAAACACTATAGCTTCTAATTTTAAGCCAAGCACTAAGTAATTGACCTCATGGCTTCTTAACTTTCTTGAAGCGTAAGTAATCACTTTACCATATTTCATCAATACACAACCTAAACCTTTCTACGATGCATCATTATAAACCATTAGTCCCTCTATTCTTAAAGGAAATGCCAACCTTGGTGTAGTAGTAAGCCTTTTTTTTTTTTAGCTCCTGAAAGCCTTCTTTATATTCTTTTATCCATTTCTATTTTGTCTCTTTTCGAGTCAATCGGGTCATGGGAATAGCTATGTTGGAAAACCCTTTTATAAATATTTGATAATACCCTGTTAATCTAAGGAAACTATGAATCTCAGTCACATTTGTAGGTCATTCTCATTTCAATACTACCTTGATTTTTCTTGGATCCACTGATATTCCTTCAGTCGATATACGTCATAGAAAAATCACTTCTTTCAGCCAAAACTCACACTTGCTAAGTTTGGCATACAACCGATGTTCTCTCAATCTCAATAATACTTGCCTCAAATGTTGTTTATGCTCTAGGTACGAGCTTGAATAAACCAAGAAGTCATCTATAAACACCACCACAAACTTACCTAAATATGGTTGAAAAACCTTATTCATCAAGTCCATAAACATTATTGGTGTATTTGTTAACCCAAACGGCATTACCAAGAACTTGTATTGTTCATAATGAGTTTTGAATGCAGTCTTTGGTACATCCAAATCCTTGATTCTCAACTGGTAATACCCCGATCTCAAGTCTATTTTAAAAACACTCTGGCCTTTTGAGTTGATCGAACAGATCATCTATCCACGGAAGTGGATAATTGTTCTTTACTGTCACCTTGTTCAACTATTTGCAATCTATGCAAAGTCTAAAGGTTCCTTCTTTTTTCTTTACAAACGAAACAGGAGCTCCCTAAGGAGAATTACTTGGATGTATGAATCATTTATCCAGTAATTCCTGTAAGTAAACCTCTAGCTCTACTAATTATGTTGGTGCCATCTGATATGGTTACTAAGCTATGCAACTGAGGTACCCTCTCCTTTCTTGAACCGACTAAAATGTCCCTTACCTCTTTTAAGCAGAGGGTGTCTGCTAAAGGTATACTCTGCATCCTTTTGCTTACCCAAACCATGTTGGCCTTCCTTCATACATACATTGAGGGCCTCTACTGCCTCAATCTCTATGGTAGTATCAAACTTAAAGGCAATTAGTTCATGCCCTAACTTTTACCATAGTCCATCTCGTAACCTTTCAACCTTGTGCTGCTCACTAGGAGTTTAGTGCAAGGCAAACATGGAGAGGTTATGGAACCTTCTCTCATAGTCGAGTGCTGATATGTCCCCTTGTCTCAAGAATAGAAACTCCTGTTCCTTAAATTTTCGATAATAGGAGGAGTAAAACTGATGCTTAAACTGTACTCTAAACTCTGCCCAAGACAAGGATCCTGCAAGTCTCCTCAACCTCATTATATCCCACCAAGATCACATCCTGTCTAAAAGTAAAAGGGTAGCACAATTTACTCATAAACCCTCTGCTACTTGCATTTGATCCATAGTATCATCAACCGTGCGAAGCCTTATGTTTATTTCTCGGCATCTGGTTTTCCCAAAAAGGGTTCACACCTTAGTTCCCTCATACTTTCACATGTACACCAATGTATCCACACTATCAGCTAGTGTTGTAACCATAAGTATAGTCTGTATTGTCGGTACTATTGGATTATTAGGGTCGAGGCACCAGGCATCGCCTCAATCATTGCCCACACTATCTGAGCTATAAGTGTTGGATCAACATGTAGCATGGGCACTGATACAGACACTGGTGTTGCAACTGAGGGTACAACTCCTTGTCTCTGCTGGTTTGGACCCCCGGGTTGTGATCCCATAATCTATCTCAAATCAGTATAGCCATGGAAGCCCATTGACTCCCCTAATCTTGATTGATGAGATATTAGAGGCATATGAAAGGCCATATCCTCTAACAGGTCCTCTTCATATATCTCTTCAAAATATTCTCATGTCATCACACCTTTCCTCATATGTAACATCCTGAATCAAATTAGCAATTTATTGAACTCTTATTCAGTTTCCTGAACCCAAACCAAGGCTCTGATACCAACTGTAACAATAAAAAAAAACATATAGAAACATATACATATGTCGATTTTATTTGATGTGAATTTTTAAAAAAAAATCGGTAAAGCCTCCTTTATATCTTTAATATCAAGTTATCGACTCAAAGAATTTCTCAACCTATAAATAACAACTAGAATGCTTGTCCCATCATATTGGACCTCATAACTCAACCAAAACATCAACTACTTATTTTTTTTTTGTAGAGATAACATTATAATATTCCATAGAACAAAATTCTAAAATTAGTTAGTTTACAACAAGCATTGATTTCTTAAGAAAATAGATATGTTTAGTTTGGCATATAACAAAACTATATCTAACTTCATATAGACAATATCTTTAATTACATTACCAGCCATAAATAATTTAAACATTTAGATTCTTAAACACAAAGATTACATAACAACAAAATATTAATGCCTCCGAATACGTAATTAATTAAACAAAAGGCTTTTATCTATGCATCTACTTTCTAGCTCGAGGGAGCAAGGTACCTAGCAACATATTTATATGACAAAAATATTAGGTAAAAATTACACTTTACAATAAACAAATAAAATAATGACCATTTAATTCATACTCAATAATATATTCACTACATCATTTAATGGAGTAACTTATTATAGATATGTTAATGTCTATGCCAGTTCTTAACTAAGTATCTAAACATCTAAACTTGTTCATTAGTTTCGTTGTTTAAGAAATAATTCTTTTTTGCACGTCTATTTAACAAGATATTATTTTCATTAACCAGAAAATAATTTTTGGACACGCCCATTTAACATGACATTATTTTCATTAACCAGAAAATAACCTGTTAACACGCTCATTCAACAGAGCATTATTTCCATTCTTTTTTTTTCACAAATTTACATTAAATTACAATTAAAAGAAATTCCTTACAGAATTATAGAAATAAACATATAATTTATTTCAAGGTGTTGAACATCTACTCGGTACCTATGCGTGTGATGTGGTCTTTTACTGTTGGCCAAACTCCATAACCTCACCTATAATACCATAAATTTACGAATCACTAACCGTTCATTTACCATAAGAATTAATCATATCTTTCATATAGAATTTTCAAATTTAAACACAACTCAATACGATTCATATGCGTGTGTGTTAAAACACATCGATTAATCCTAATTAAACATGTTTCCTTCACTATCGAGGCCAAAATTCAACCCTTTTATTTTTTGTAGTCTTAGCCGAAATTAATAGAGAGGGTATAGAAGGGTCCCCCCCCCCCTTTTTGTTTTTAGATTTCTTATTCTTTCACTCCATTTACATCTATTCATATGCTAATTAGTATAATTTTAACCAATTTTATTAATTCTCCAATTTCTTTCTCATTTCTTCCTCTTGGTTGAAAGTCACCACTAAAGAGAGGGGGTTTGTTTCTTCCATTTTTTTTTTAAACTAACCAATTACCCTATCTTAACATATGCTTATAATCATCAACAAGCCATAAATTGCATCATTACATAATTCACAATGCAATTCCCTAATTTCATATAATATAAACAATTGCATTTCTTCATTAAGGTATGAAATTAAAATTATTAAATACATAGAATAGGTACTTTACCTCAAAGGAAGAATGTTTCAAGGAAAGAAAGCAAGTAAACCCCAAGTTCCCTTCTCCTCATCCTTAAACCCTAACTTTTGATATTTTTCTCTCTTCAAAATAACTTTATAATCTCTTAATCAACCCTTTTGATCCCTAAACATAACTTAACTTTTCTAATTACACTTAATTTCTCCTTTATTTGAGTGAATTAGGCAAGAATTTGAAGAAATATTCAAGAATCCCCCTCCCTCTCTTTTAGCATTCAAAATTACCAGCCAATAGAAGAAATTTAGGTACTTATATAACCCAAATTTTTAATTTTGCACATTGACCCCTTTTAGTTTAGCTTTTAACCAATTTGCCTTCATCTTTTCTTTCTCAATTAATTAATGCCTTATCACTTGTCTTTGTTTGATTTCATCCCTCTCATATGCTTATCTATTTATTTTATTCAAAACCATTTTTATTTTCATATTAAAAATAAAATATCCTCTTTTTATTTTTGTTCAGGTTAGATTATAAACTGGTTTTTACACGCTAACCCTTAATGTGACATCGAAGGAAAAACCTATTTAGGATTTACAATTCCTGTGCCATTTTTTAATTCTAAGGAGGATACAAAATACATCAAATTAAATAAAGGTAAGAATATGAAGATAAATTGCATTAATATTTACATACAGAACTCACATACCCTAATTAGGGTATACAATTTCTAGGTTGATTTTGAGTTACGAGAAAAATATGATTACACCAAAGAAGCAAAAATACCCACCCCACACAAACACACACACAGACATATGTGTGTGTATTAAACCAAAATTTATAATAAAAAAATCATTTACTCTTAATACGACATCCGATGAGAAACCTACATAGAATTTACAACTCTTAGGTCGATTTTGAGTTGCTAAAAATTAAAGCAATTGATATACCAAATCAAAAATCAAAAAATAAATTTTCTCTTCAATGAAACGAAAAACAGATTCATCATAATTCAAAAACCAACATGTTCAAAACCATTTAAAATAAACAACTCAATGCATTAGGGGTTCAAAAACAACATTATGAAGCAATTAATTTGACTAGAGGCTGTTATAACTATTTGAGCAGTGGTGGCACATGGTATTCATATGACGACACATTTCGTTTTTTTGGAAAATGATATCACATGTGCTATAGACATTATTTTTGCAAAAGATATCAAGAAATCTAGTTTGAGGATAGAATTTTAGGTTGATAGAGGGATGGAATTTGAGCTGATCTGGGACCAAAGTTTAAGGAAATTTAGGCATGTGTTTTGCAAAGACTTGAGCTTGTGTTTTGTAAAGATTTAGGGTTGTGTTTTAAGAAGTTTTGGGTTGATTTTTTTAGAAAAAATGTTGCAATTCTAGGTTGAAAAGGGGTTGGTTTCAACAGAAATTTTAGTGTTGAATAAGGTTACAGTTACATTCTTTATGTTTTTTATGTCTAATCTCCAATTTATATTATTTGGGCTCGTTTAAAAAAAAACTAAACTAGAAAAATATTATTATCTTTATATCATTTTCTTATTGAAGTGTGATCTTCATATAATTTTTTTTAATTCTACTTGATTTTTCTATTTATTTTTAATTTTCTCAATTGTATGATCTTCCATTATAATTTTTTAGTCTCACATCAACTCTCCTTTTCTTTCTTGTCTCTTATTTCATTCCCTAAATTTTTATTTTTATTTTTTATTGTTTTTATTTTTAGTTTTCTATCTTGTCACACAAAACAAAATAATAAAAAATAAACAAAAGTGCTAATAATTATGAAATGGTAAAATTTTAATGAGCTTCATGGAAAATATATTTTTGGACAAATCAAGGGGTTACAAATAGATTATGATAGTTACTCTCTCTTTATAATACTTACGACACAAAGACATTTGAAAATTCATTTTCCATTTACTTTGTATAATAAGTTTGTAAAGACCAAATCAAAGTGGTTTGATTGAAAGGTAATTGGTGCATGAAAATTTAAAAATAAATTCAAATTATTTGGTGACCAACCTAGACATGAAATTAAAAATGGATCCAAAATATTAGGTGAACAACCTAGACATGAAATTTAAAATGGGGCCAAATTGGTACGTGACTAACCTTGACATGAAATATAAAAGGGACCCAAGTTGTTTTGTGATGAACCTTGACATGAAATTTAAAACAGGTCCAAATTGTTAGGTGATCAATTTTGAAAAAAAAATTAAAACAGGTCCAAATTATCAGGTAATTAGCCTTTGATATATTTAAAAAGGGATCAAAATTGTTAGCTCACCAACCTTAATGTGAAATTTATAATGGGACCAAATTTTTAGGTAACCAACCTTGATATGAACATTAAAAAAAAAGGTCAAAATTATTAGGTGGCCAACCTTGACATGAAAAATAAAAAAAATAGGTTTAAGTTATCAGGTGATCAACCTCAATATGAAAATTAAAATGGGTCCATGTTGTTAAGTGACCAAACTGGACATAAAATTTAAAATGGTCCAAATTATTAAGTGATCAACCTTGAAATAAAATTAAAAAAAGGGGTCAAAATTATTATGTGACCAACCTTAACATGAAATATTAAAAAATGGATCCAAATTGTTTAGTGACCAACATTAACATGAAATTTGAAAATAGATCCAAATTATTAGGTGACCAACCTCAACTATAAAATTAAATGCTTTCTTGATTACAAAGTTTAGTTTAACTTACTTGGCTAGGTGATGTAGGCAAAAAGATCTTGATTGCAAACTCAACTTGTTGTTTGCCTTTTTCCTAATATCATCTTATGTGCAATGATTGATTCTGATTTTATTTGTGAATGATACTCGTCTGTATTGAGGGGGAAACACATATTGTATATTTTGAAAGTTCAAGCTTCCCTTTTTACATTGAATGTGTCTTCAAAGATCTTCAGTTTTAAGAGTGTCTCTAAATGTAGTCACTAACTTGCTTAAATTGTTTGAGTGACTTAAACACCTTCTAAACTCACTACGAGTTTGCCTTCCCATGTTCTCAACTTTTGATCATTAGATGCTTATGGTTAATACATCGTTTTAACTTACCTCATATTAATTTTGCTGGGCATTGCCCCTATGTATAATATCAGTGTTTGTTCATCTATATTCTCTCTACATCAACATCATGAAAAAGTTGTTTCCTTTACTTGGTCCATATTGGCTTTGCATCTTATTGCCTCTAAGTACAATCTGAAGATTTATGTTGATTAGTATTTAAAATTGTATTTTTATCAAGGTTTTATATCATTATTTTGCACTTAAAGTATCAATAACTCCTTAACTAGAGCATGTTTTATAATAACATGTCTAATAATAAAAGATACCTTTAATTTATGATAAATTTTCATCTTAAATGCAGGCCTATCACATAAATCAAAGGATTTATTGATGAGTTTAACTATTGAAATTGAGAAGACAAAGAGAGGGTTAAGCTTAGAAAAGAGATGTTGGTTCAGTCCAAACTAGAACACCATTCAGTTATTTGATCATAACTGGAGCTGTAGAACTTGGATTTAAATTTGGTTTTCAGATCAAGATCATGTTCTTGCTCTCTCTCTCTCTCTTTATATTTTTGTAATGCTGAAGTTTTGTTTATATTAATTTCTTGTTTATGCTTTTCATTTCCTTTCCTTTACTTAGTTAACTTATATCTTGTTTATGTTCTTATCTTGTTTATTTATGTTTCTCTCTTTCATTATGTTAAGCTAAGTTTATTATGTCAAGGTGAAAAGGTTACACTAATGGTGTAAGAATAAGTATAGTATAAACTCAACATGGACTTTAATGTTTGATACTAACATGTTTTGTATTTGTTATCTTGTTTACTTTTAATACTTTACTTGTTAAATGGTTAATCTAGATTTATGTTGTATAACCCTTGGTACAACAAATACTTAGCACTTTCATAGCCTAACCGTATGGTATAATCGACACCTGTGCTATGAAAGGAACTTGATTTGTTATTAACATAAGTTATAATCATGAATGCCTGACACATTTACAAGTATTAAGATTATTCGAATAAGATAACTAATGTAATCATGTTAACAATTTATAATTCGATTGGAACCTTCTTTATGTGTGGTTTCCAGTTGAGTAATAAAAAGAGTTTATACTATGTTTGTTCGAAATACCATTAGTGGATCCTCTAACCTTGACAATTATTGTATCCTTGTTTAATCCTTATATCAATATCACATCTCAAAGCTCTCTTCCACTCCTTTTCTGTTATTATCTATTTCTTTATTTGTAGTTTATACAGTTAACCTCCCTGTGGTTCGACCCCGGTCTTGCCAGGTTATTTATTACTTCGACACTCTTACACTTGGCAGAAGACATCAACTCTTTTGATCGTGTCATATGTTCATCAATGCTTACTTTTTATAACAATATGAAGAGGTTGTTCTTTACCACTTAGCTTATAATGAAGTTTTTTGAATTATCATTTGGTTATTATTGTCATAATGATTCTTTTAAATAAAGTTTTCCCTAACTATTTCAGTTCTGTTTGTCTCTTGTAGTAGCCATCAAAAGACACACATGCATCACCATCATTTTTATCAAGAACTTTGCAAACTATGTCAAATAGGAATAGTTTATTATACAACATTTTTTTATTCAAGGAATCATATTTCATGTTTTAGGGCCAAGCTGTAATTTTAGTGATTATGTTCATGTAGGTCCAATTATTAAATTTAAATCATTGAGATTTAATTTCAAAGTATTATATAGAAATTTTGGTTTTTTTTGGTCAAAAGCTCAAAACATGTCATTCAAGTGTTATGATGTAATTCTTGGACTTTTTTGTTGGCATATGATGAATAGGTATTGGTTGGGGTTGTGAAAAAATATTTATTTTAAAATTTTGGTTATTAATAGTTCAAATTGATTCTCAGACAAACAAAACGCTATTTTATAAAGAAAACATTGGATTCCACGAGTAAGGTGTTTTGGCTTTCTTAAAAGGAAATGCATCTTTTTTATGTGTGTTGATTTTGCCTTTTTATTGGTAAAACTCCATGAGTTACTACAGTAAGTGATGATATGCAACACATAAACCTATTGTGATTTAGCTTGAAAAATATTTTTTCTTTATATAGGCTAAATTTATCAATATAAATAAACTATTTTTTTTATCAGAAATGAGCTAGAAAGATATTTTTTAAAGAGGCTAACACTTATCAATAAAAAAAATATATATCAAAAGGGGCTTTTAAAACCATGTAATGTAGGTTATGGTTTATGTTTATAAAAGAATGAGATATATAAGGATCAAATAATGTTTAAAAGTGTAAAGACATAGGATCACTTATATACATAAAGATCTGCTAGGCTTGTCATCTTGATTTTGAAATTTTAGTGATTCATCTCACTACATCTTCAATTCTCCAAATTCTACCTCGTGCCTTGACATTTCATCTTCAATTTTGGATTGCATATTGTCATTAAAGAAGATTTTAAAGAGCTTTTGTTTCTAGATAGTTATTGTATCCCTTTTGTTCTTTTTACTATCATTTTATTTGGAGAATTCCTAAAACTTGCCCTTCATATGAGGAGTGATCCTAGTCAGGATTATTATTTAAGAAAAATATTAAAGGCTTAAATGGGGATAGCATGGGATAAATTTTGTTCATGAAAGACATATCAAAATTGGTCTTTGTTCATCTTAAATCCAAATCTACCCATATTGGTAAACCTTAGCCTTATTCAAAACTCTATTAATTAGAAAGACCATAAGGTTAACCCTAGAAAACAAGTGTTGGGATCATGACCCGAATGCATACTATTTGTTATTATTTAAGTCATCAAATCATTTGATTAAAGTTTAGGCACAATTGTATTATTCAAGCAAGATTTTCCCTTTATGATGTTCGTTGGAAGTGGAAAGGGTGATTTTGAAGTTAAAAGATAGATTAGCAAGACTTTTAACTTTTTAGTTTTATTGGAAGAGGATAATATATATTGGGATTCATGATTCTTTCTTTTAAAATTTAATAGGATTGGAAAAAAAAAGATTTTAGGATTCACAAAGAATGGATTCCGTCTAGTATTTACATGATATATCTTGAGATTTGATCAATTTTGAGAGAATTTTCCACAGTATATTACTTTGATAAAAACATCTTTGAATTTCAGAACAAAAATAATACATAAAAAAATACATATTTTATTTAAAAGAAGCAATGTAGTCCCAAAATATACAAAGAATAAATCCAAGAAAAATAAGTTATTAATAACCTTACTCATAAATTCTAATAACAAAAAGGGTTAACAACATAACCCTCATTCCATCTTTATATCAGCCTTCCCCATCAAATATTTTTGACGTGGCTATACTCATCAGATGCTATTTCCATCGTTTTTACCAATCAATTGCTAAGCTAATGGTGAATTGGTGACGATATGGTATATTCCATTATTTTTCACATATACAACATGGCCTTTGCTTAGCAACTCATAGGCTTAATACTTGAAATTCTTACAGTTTTCAATTGAATGACCTAGAATCTTGTCGTGATATTCATACTTTAAAGTAGAAGAGGTATGTCAATATTAGTTAGTAACACTTTAAAGCTTGGTCGAGCTCGAGATGACTGGCTAGGATAACGATTATGATCAAGATTTCCACTTTGAAAGTCGTGTTCTGATTTGTTATTTGACATGGTACTAAACCTCATTATTGAATTTCCTAAACCTTCCTGATTTTAAGCCTTACTCAACATTTTTTATTGTGGTCACCACATCTATGAAATAAGATAATAAATTGATAACCAAGTATTTACAATATGGATCCTTTAAAGTATCAATGAAAATGAAGGTGAGCTTCTTCTCGGGTAAAAAAGGGTATGTTCACACTACTACTTCATGCAACCTTAAAGTATATTCCTTGATCGACTCTTTGTTTTTTTCTTCATTGTTTAAATATCAAACTTACAAGGAGTTACCTTTATGTTAAGTCTATATTTCTTTAAAAAGGAATTGACCAAATCTTTTCATTTCTTCATTTTTGAGCTATCCAACCCTGTACATTAGCTAAGGGTAGACCCAAACAAGCTTTCCTGAAAATAATAGATCAATAGTTTCTCATCATAAATAACTTTAATCATTTTGATATAATACACCTTAAGATGGGTCTCTAGACATTGAGCTCTTGAGTGCTTGATAAATTCAATTACTATAAATTTTCTAAAATTGTCAACATTTAGTACATGTAGCCAAAAGAGGATCATACAAGTATTTTTATTCAATGAATTCTTGTCCTTTTATGGTTGTTTTTCATACACCATTTCTTTATTTAAACGATAAGCACCTATATTTGATCAGGTTGTTAATTTGTTTCCTGAAGTCACGGTAGTGATCAATAGAATGTCTCAATTCTTCTGAATGGTACTTACATTTGGCATTCTTATTGTACAATTTAGGAAAAGATATTTTGAGTGGACTCAAATGATTGAGGGATTATCTGGTGTGTGTTCTTAAAGTGTTAATAAATGTTGAGGAGAGGAATTGGATAAGAAGATGATTTGTGATATTTCATTTTATGTAAAACCCAGGTCAAAATATTTATATAAAAAAAAGAGAGAAGAGAGAGCTAGGTAAATATAATAAAAATAAAGAGTAAGGAATTAACCAAGGGCTAAATTGAAAAAAAAATAAAAATAAAAATAAATGAAAAGGGATTTTATAACATGAATTTAAGAAATTAAAGGACCTAAAAAAAGAGAGTGAGAAGCCTCCCTCTCTTAATTTCCCCATCTTTTTCCCTCCTTTTAGAAAACCAACCAGCATTGCATGCCACCATTTACCCTTTCTAAAGTGTGAAAAATAGAGAGAGAAATGAGAGTGGAAACATGTAAGGAGTAATTAAAGTGTTATCAAGAGAAGAAAAAGGATATTGATTGAAAAGATAGAAGATAATGGGAAGAGAAGGATAGAAAAGAAGAAGAGGGCGCGAAGAAGGATTTTGGAGGCCAAATAGCATAAACTAAAGTATTCTAAGCACTTCCTAACTGAAATTGTAAGTAAAACCCTTAATTTTCAGATTTTATCTTTTAGGGTTCTTAAGCAAAAATTAGAGGGAAAGAGAAAAAAACTCATAAATTCTGCACTTAGAAGATTAGTTGTTTAATAAAATGACATTATTATTCAAGATTGAAGAAGATATTGGGACGGGAGAGAGGCCCTTGGTTCAGTCATATGGAAGAAAAGAGTGGAGGAAGACTTTCTTTGCTTAATTAATTATTGATGAAGGGAGATATTGAACTGCAGCTGGATAGCTCTGATGTCCAAGTTGCAACTGAGTTTGAGAATAGAAACCAAAAGAATTTGAGATATTTTTCTTCACGTGATTAAGTATAGGTATGTTAACTTTCCATTGCAACAAGATTTGGGTCATTTGGAGTTATGGAACTTCAAATATGGGTGAAATACTAATGAGGGGTCAAGTTGTGCACTCCAAAACTAAAATTGTTGCCTGACTTGTGAGTGAATTTTGGATTAGTGGAGCACGAAATTTTGGATAAGTTTCTTCTTTAAAGTTGTGCATATGGGTGTTAAGGTTAATTAGAAATTGGCCTTACCTGATTCAAGTTCCTAAAACTCTAGTTACGAATAAAAAACATCAGATAGGTCCTGCTGTATTTTGTGTGACAGCTTTTAATGACTAAATTGAAGCTGAAATTAAAAATAGATGGGAATGAAATTGAGTATACCTCTTCATGGCATTAGTACTAGGGATGTTAACTCTTATTTGAAGCAAACTTTGCATAAGTTGAACCTTTAAAACTCCAATTATGCATAAAAATTCATAAAAAAATCAGGCTGCCACCTAAAAGATAGATTTGTGAGAGTATAGAGAATGAGCAAAATTAGATGTGTTAATAGGTAATCTAACCTCCACTTGTTTAATAATAAAAAAGGGATACGTTAATGTGTGAGAAAATAGAATTTGCACCACATTCCCAATAAACAAGTTAGTTTTAATTGGAACGCAAAACATTGTTTAGTCGTACAAGCAAATTGATGAATAAATGACAACCATTTGGGAGGAATCTTTTAATGATCATGGGATTTTGAATGAGAAACACAGGAATGAACTAATATATTTTAAATTTTTGGATGAAAGAATATGTCAATTAAGATTTGTGGTCCGATCCAGAGTTTTTGATTAACAAACTTTAATCTCGTTATGGTGCAGGAGAGGGCCCCAAGGCAGTCCAGCGTACCCACGCCGGAACATCACATCATACTCCAGGTGGGTGATAACATTCCTTAAATGTCTCTTATTAAGCCATGTAAATCTCATAATGAATTTATTTGAATTGTTGTATTAATTGTCACAAAGATGAAACGTTTGATATGGATTTAATATTAGAATGAAGTGATTTTTGAATCACATGATGAGACCGGCTTCCAAGAATGGAATGCTAGATTTATAGCAACCAATAAAGTCACTGATGGTGATTGTTAAAATCACGAAATGATATTGGCTTTCGAGAATGAAACGTCGGATGTATAACAATCGATTAAATTGCTAGAGGAGATCATTAAATCACAAAATGAAATTGGCTTCTGAGAGTGGAATGCCGGATATATAGCAATCGATTAAATTGTTAGAGGTGATCATTAAATCACGAAATGAAATTGGCTTCCGAGAATGGAACGTCAGATGTATAGCAATTGGTTAAATTGCTGGAAATGATTATTGAATCATAAATGAAATTGGCTTTCGAAGATGAAATGCCAGAATTATGGAATTTGATTTGGTTGCTAAAGATGACTAAGGAATCTTGATAAGAGATAGGCGTCTAAGAATGGAATGCCACATTGAAAGATGGAAGTATTAAAGCACTTGTGTTCCATAACTAATCATGGAAATTTAACAATAATAAATAAAAAGAGAGATTGATGAACTACGTTAAATTTATTATCGTAGAAAGAATTTTTTTATTGAAATATTCATGTCTATTTTAATATAATAGATTTTATTGCATTATTTTCTCATTAACTGCAGGAACTTCACATATCCGGTAGGCTCGTTTCTCTATCCATGTGACATGTAAATGTTAGGAAGACTTTTGTGCATGTATAGGCTCCCTCTTTTGGCATGTAATTATAATGTAAACTTTTACAATATTGCATAATGTTACTGTTTGTAATTAGTATAACTTAGACTCTTGTTTGGAGGATTATAATATAAGTAGTGGTAAATATCATGTTTCTTATCACATGTCAAGTCTTCCTCATTTTGGTTACTGTTATAATTCCACTTCATGATTAAGTAATTTATATTTGTTTATGATGCGGATAAAATGATATTTGTTGTTTCAATGTATGATAAATATTGTGGTTGTGATGATGATGATGTTTGTGGGATGGAGACTCGGGATGATTAGGTCGTGAGTGGGTTATAAGATATGAGATTTTTGAAGTGTAAACAGGTTATACGTCGATAACTTGGGACCTCCCGGTATAGGGAAGACTCTGCCAAAATTTTGACAGACTATTACATTAGAATTACACACACACACACACACACACACACACACACACAATACCCGTATATTTCTTTAGTACCAAATCATAGGAAAAAAACTTTAAAAGTATATGAAAGCATAGGGATGCTTTCATGTTATGAAAAGCATGATGTTCAGGTTGAAATAAAGATGGAGATGCTTAAGGTATTTGGCTTATATTAGCATATCACATGTTCAAAAGGGATGCGTCAATAATAGTTTAAGATGGATTTTATGGTTGACATCAAGAACCTTTGATGATCCTCTAACATTTGATAAATTGAGTAGGCATTCTAGTAAGGAAGACATGGAGGAATTATTGGAGAAATTGCTTTAATTAATATTGGAAAGTAAAAGAACGCATCATCATTATCAAAACATAATTTTAGATTTCCCTTAAAATTATCCTTTTTTAAAAAAAATAAAAACAACAAAAAAGGAAAAGCAATATAAAAAGACCAACAACTTGGCAAGAGCAAGTTGAGAATGGTTTCAAATAAATAGAGGAACTAAACTAAGATTTTGGAGAAAAAAATAGGAATCCAGATGTACCCAAAATTGAAAGACAATGCAGATTCAGGGTTAAATTAAATGATTATCAAGTGACTTTGCATAAAATTAAGTTTGGGGATTCAATTAGATTTTTAATAGGCTAATTTGATTTAATCATTGGTATAATTAAAGGTTTAATTAAGTTTACATATTAATTTGGGCTTTTAATAAGTCAAATTAATTTTATTAAGGGCTTAATTGATAAAAAAAATTAAGTTTGAAAACTTAATTTGGGCTTAATTGAGAATATTGAAATTTTATAAGACCAAAGTCAATTAGGTGAAATCAGGAACAAAATTACAAGAAAATCAAAGTTTGGAGATCAATTACGGATCAAATTGAAAAATTTTAAGACCAATGATCTTTTTCTAAAATGCACATGAATTTGAAGACTCAATTCAACCGAAAACAGAGGTGAAATTGAAGAAATTAGAAGTATGATCAAGTTAAAAAAAACACACTAAAATCAAAGGGTCCTTTCAAAATCTTGCAGGGGCAAAATTTAATTAATTCTTGGAATCATAATTCAATTAAGGACTTAATTGAACAAACTCGAAGATTGAGGGCTAAAATCAAAAGAGGGATTTATGATCTAATTTAATATAGAAGTGCCAAAACAATGCGTTTAAATGAAACAATGTGTTTTGATCGCGTTTGAACCAAAGCAAAGTGTTTTGACAAGCTTATTATATAAAGTGACCATCTAGTTTTGTGGTAAATAAAAATCCTAATTGGTCTTCAAAGTTCTAGGCAAGGGGTTAGTTATACTAAAACAAATATTTAAATCACCCTAAAATATTCTACCTAAAGAAAGCTACTTCATGTTTTTTTTTTAATGACAAAGGTACTTACTATACATAAATGTTAAAATTTTGCGTAAACTAGTACATGTATTTATTTTTGAAGGTAAAAGATTGCAATTACCTAAATGATGATATGGGATTCAGGCCTGGCAACAAGGTCTATTCCTCAGTTTAGAATATAAGCATTAGACCCGAGAGGATGGTGATGGTTAATGTTGTTTTTCTCATTTTATTCAATCTTATCTATAATGTGACATTCAAGGAAAAACCTACTTAGTATTTATCATTCCTATGCCAATTTTGAGTTCAGATAAGGATAAAAAATCTATCAAATTAAATAAAAGCAAGAATACAAAGATAAATCACATCAATATTTACATACACAACTCACTTACCCTTAATGTGATGTCCAAGAAAAAATCTAATTAGGATTTAGAATTTCTAGACCAATTTTGAGTTATAAGAAAAATACAAATCATGCCAAAAAAATACAAAAATATCACATTAATATTTACAATAAAAAAATTGTTTATCCTTAATGTGACATCCAATGAGAAACGTACATAGGATTTATAACTCTCATACCGATTTTGAGTCACAAAAAAAATTCTATTCATGGCAAAAAAGCAAAAATACTAAAATGTATACATTATATCAATATTTATAATAGAAAAATCATTTACCTTTAATGTGATATCCGAGGAGAAACCTGCATAGGATTTACAACTCCTAGACTAATTTTGAGTTACAAAAAAGTTAAATAAATTGTAATGTCAAATCAAAAACAACAAGAACAAATTCACACTTCAATCAAATTAAAACAATCATCACAATTCAAAAATAACATTTTTAAAATTATTTGAAATAAATAACTCAATGAGTTAAGGGTTAGAAAATGACCTTAGAAAGCACTTGAGTTTGATTGAAGGTTATTGTAATTAATCCAAGCAGTGGTGGCACGTGGTGTTCACACAATGACAAATTTGGTTAGTCATTATAGTTGTCATGACATGCACGACATCGAATGACAAAGCTGCTTCCTAGAATCGAAGGAGTTTTGGGTTTAATCATAAAGTTATGATTATAGGGTTCAGGAGTCACCATCTAGTATTATAGTCACTAAAAAACCTAATGGTATGCGAAAGTCTAGGTAAGGGAACTAGTTGTGCAAGGAAAAGACGCATCACCCCTAGTATTTCTTACCTATGGTAAATTGTATCATTGATTGATTGTTAATTTAAGATATGTTTCTATTTGTTAGTCTTATCTAAGGTTCAAGGTAGATCTCCCTTCGTGAAGAAATCTCTACCTTATTGAGTTAAATCTTAACTATTCTAAAGCCTAAATTTCTCTACTTAATCGTTATAAGGCCTAAATTTAACATCGCATTTATTTACTATTATGTATCTTTAATACTTAAGGATATATTTTACAATGTAATTTTACACCCTAAATATTAAAGACTACAGCTAAATCCTAACACCCTAAATACTAATTAAACAAATTAATTATTGTAGGATTTTTTATATTTTGATCAAATTCTAATGGATAATGATAAACTGGTTACGATATTCATTTTGTATTTTTAAAACATGATAAAAAGCGATTTTATCTTTTAGAAAATATGCATAAAAAAAACTTTAGGATTTGGCCATATGCATGGAAAAAAAAACAGATTTTTTTTTTATTTTTGAAATGAGGAATTTTTTTTGAAATTGTTTAGATTTTTTAAATTTTAGAGAAAACCGAGTATTTTTAATATTGGGTCTGTATCTTACAATGTAAGTCTACAACCCAATATAAATGAAATACTTGAAGAAATACATTTTTTGAGCTTTCTGAAACAAAGGAATTATTTTTGAATTTTTTTGGAATTTCTAGAGAAAAAATCAGGTATTTTTAATATCGGGTTTGTATCTTACAATGTAAATCTACAGTACGATATTGCATAAAAGTGCTGGAAAATCATGCGAGGGACTCACAAATATTTTTATGATGGTCTCTGAATTTGTTCAGAAGTTTTTTGAATTTTTAAGGGGCTATTTGGCTAAACATGCAAATATAAGCAAATTAAAACTAAAAGGAAGAAGGTTTATGGTATATTTGTCAAACACACAATTAGCCTAAAATAAGAGGCATTATAAATGCCTTAAGGACATGTTTGGCAAACATACTCTTAAGAGACAAATGGGGTTTCTTGCTTAAGGAAAAACATGGCGGGCCAAACATACTTTTATGGATGGATTTGAGCTAGGCCCAGCCACACGGGTTAGGCCCATTAGGCTTAAGGCCCAATGGGTGTATATAAGCTAGGCTCAAGCCCAGACCAATCCTATTGGTGGGCCAACATACTTTTTTTTTTTACTGGACCCGACCCAGTCATACTGGCTAGGCTAAAACAAAAATTCAACCCCATTACTTAGCCACCACTGACCTGACCCAATGGTGGCTAACAAATGCTAGTAACGTGAATTATTTTTTCATGTTACTGGCATGCTTTAGCATGCATACTAAAAAGATAAAAAGCAAGGAGAGGATTACCTAGGATGAACGAGGATGTGGGTTGGCTAGTGGAGCTTTAGACGTGGCGTGGTGGTTTACTAGTGGAGCTCATGGTGAAGGTTGCTAAAGTTGAAGAAGTTGCAGTGAGGAAGGAGAGGTAGCTCCTACTGGACATGATTGGAGTTCAAATTACTATCTTAAATGACTCAGCCAGAAGGTAATGAGGTTGTTGGTGGTGGTGTTTTTTAATTTGACCAATTAAAAGTCTAATTAAGTCGTTGCACTTAATTAATTCTTTTAATTAGACTCAAATTAATTCTAAAATTTAATTAAAATTTTAATTAGGCTCATGATTAAATCAAATTGGCATCTTAAAAACCTAATTAAGTTAGGTACAATTAGGCTTCCAAATTCATCCAAATTTTCAACATGGTTCCTCCATGCATTTGAAACTCTTCTTAGCTTGCTCTTGCCAAATTATCAATCTTATTGTTAATATTATTTTTTTATTTTCAAAAGAAAAGGGTAAATTTAAAGGGGAACCTAATATTGAGTTATGACAATAATGGCAGTGCATGTGCTTTAAACACAGAAACTGGAATTTCAAGCTGATCTGGGGCTGGAATTTGTGTTGATTTAGGGTTGTGATTTATGTAGATTTAGGGTTATGTTTTTTGAAGATTCTAGGTTGTGTTTTGGTAAGATTTGGGTCAATTTTTTAGAGAAAAATGTTATAATTTAGGGCTAAAAAAGGGTTGGTTTAAGCAGTAGTTTCAGGGCTAAATAGGGCTACGATCATGAGAGAATAAGTTTATGAGATTAGAGAGATTCGATTGGGGCTAAAGGGGAGAGATAAAGTATGGTGAAAAAACCTATAGTAATTATTAATGAATATTGCAACATGAGAGAAACTAAAAAGAACACAAGATTTAATATGGTTCAGTAATGTGCCTACATCCACAGGAGCGAAGAGCTTTTATTTTTCACTATATCAAAATAGGGTTACATAATATGTATTTATAGTAGACCCTAAACCGTCCAAGGAAACCTAGCCTCCCAAGAAATCCTAATTGTCCAATGAGTATTAATAATTTTTCCTAACACTCATTTACCGTGTCGCGGGGTCGTTGCTCATGCACCCCTAACCTATTGATCATCCTTGACAACAACAAAAAGGAAATAAATCCTAGAGAGGTAGATATCATCATTCTATTTTTCTCAATACGCTCAACTCCATTATAGCATCTGTTTATAAGCCACAAACTATAACAATTTCCACCTTGACGAATATCTGCCTCTTAGGAGAAAAGTAAGGAAAACTTCACCTAGGACAATAGGTTGGGATGTCTCCCATCTAGCATATGGAGACATTAATTATGTTCAAGCAATGCTTGAACTTATTTGTGGTAACATGCTTTGTTAATATACATGTTACAATCTCAAAAGTGTGAACTTTTTCAAGCAATAGTTCACCAGAAGAAACAAATTCCATGATTCTATGAACCCCATATCTATTCATGCATTATACATTTGGTTCTTTGCCAAGTAAATGGCACTCTAACTATCACAATGCAACAGAACTCCACCTTGTTGGATACCCAGCTCTTTGACCAAAACTATAGGCCACAAGGCTTCCTTAGCAACCTCATCTATTGCCATATATTCTGACTCGGTCGTAGATAGTGCAACTAGAGACTAAACCATAGATTTCTAACAAATAGACCCCTCTAACAGAGTAAATACATAACTTGTGGTAGATGATTAGTACTTAAAAGTGTATTTTTATCAAGGTTTTATATCATTATTTTGCACTTGACATATCAATAACTCCTTAACTAGAGCATGTTTTATAATAACATGTCTGATAATATAAAATACCTTTAATTTATGGTAAATGTTCATCTTAAATGCAGGTCTATCACATAAATGAAAGGATTGCTTGATAAGTTTAACTACTTAAATTGAGAAGACAAAGAGAGGGTTAAGCTTAGAAAAGAGATGTTGATTCAATCCAAACTGGAACACCATTCGGTTATTGGATCATAACTGGAGCTATAGAACTTGGATTTAGGTCTCGTTTATATGTATGGAAAGCTAAGATATAGGCCTAAAACTTTCATGTGATTCTAAGATTCAAAAGGATCGTTTTCAAGTTCAAATTGTAGCAACAACGGAGAAGTCAGAATTTGTCCTACAGCCCAGACACTGTTCAGTGTTCAACCCATATCTCGAGTTATAGAGGTCCAAATACGCCGATTCTTGTTTTGTTGGAAAGCTGAGATAATTTCCTAGAATTTTCATGGGACTATCCGTTCAAATTCTGATGTTAGCAATGACATTTTGTTCAAACAAGAAGATAAGAATTGTCACCAAGTCAAGATGTGGCCACCCACTCAACAATTAGTCATCAAATCAATAGTTCCGAATTTTGGCCTATAAAATGAGACATTTGCCATGCATTTAGGTATCTTGGTTTTCAAATCAAGATCATATTCTTGCTCTCTCTCTTTATATTTTTGTAATGCTGAAGTTTTGTTTATATTAACCTCTTGTTTATGCTTTTCATTTCCTTTCCTTTACTTAATTAACTTATATCTTATTTATGTTCTTATCTTGTTTATTTATGTTTCTCTCTTTTATTATGTTTAGCTAAGTTTATTATGTCAATGTGAAAAGGTTACACTAATGGTGTAAGAATAAGTATAGTATAAGCTCAACATGGACTTTAATGTTTGATACTAACATGTTTTGTATTTTATATCTTATTCATTTTTAATACTTTGCTTGTTAAATGGTTAACCTAGATTTATGTTGTATAACTCTTGGTACAACAAATACTTGGCACTTTCATAGCCCAACCGTATGATATAAGCAACACTTGTGCTATGAAAGGAACTTGATTTGTTGTTAACATAAGTTATAATCATGAATGCTTGACAACATTTACAAGTATTAGCATTATTCGAATAAGATAACTAATATAATCATGTTAACAACTTATAATCCGATTGGAACCTCCTTTGTGTGTGGTTTCCAGTTGAGTAATAAAAAGAGTTTATACTATGCTTGTTTGAAATACCATTAGTGGATCCTCTAACCTTGACAATTATTTTATCCTTGTTTAATCCTTATATCAATATCACAAACCCAAAGCTCTCTTCAACTCCTTTTCTGTTATTATTTATTTCTTTATTTGTAGTTTATACAGTTAACCTCTATGTGGTTCGACCCCGGTCTTGCCAGGTTATTTATTACTTCGACACTCCTACATTTGGGAGAAGACATCAACTTTTTGGTCGTGTCAAGTTTTTGGCGCCGTTGCCGAGGAGGTAAATTCCTGTATAAATTATAATATTTATTTTATTTTCTCTTTTCACTTTTCTTATATCTAACTTTTTTTTCTTTTGTTTTGTTTTTTTTTTTGTTTTCTTCTTCCATTTTATTCTCTTCCTACACATGCGTGAGAGTTTGATCACGTACATTAAGTGGTAGACTTTGTAAGGTATCCTCATTATTTTCAGAAAATATGGCCGAAGAAGATAACTAGTCACTTCATAATGAGAATAACGAGAATAATCGTGTTAGAACACTTAGAGACCACATGAATCCCACAAGAACAAGTGCACCCTCATGCATAGTTTTCCCCCCTGATGCTTCTCACTTCAATTTTAAGCCAGGCATTATTCAACTTTTACCTTCTTTTCATGGCTTAGATCTAGAAAATTCATACTTGCATTTGAGAGAATTTGAAGAGGTCTTTAACACCTATAATGATCTAAATTAAATATGGCCGAAGAAGATAACTAGTCACTTCATAATGAGAATAACGAGAATAACCGTGTTAGAACACTTAGAGACCACATGAATCCCACAAGAACAAGTGCACCCTCATGCATAGTTTTCCCCCCTGATGCTTCTCACTTCAATTTTAAGCCAGGCATTATTCAACTTTTACCTTCTTTCCATGGCTTAGATCTAGAAAATTCATACTTTTATTTGAGAGAATTTGAAGAGGTCTGTAACACCTATAATGACCTAAATTATAGCATGAACACCATCAGATTAAAGCTTTTTTCTTTTTCATTAAAAGATAAAGCTAAAACATGGCTACAAAATCTTAGGTCAGGATCCATTCGTGCTTGGGATGAAATGCAACAACAATTTTTAAAGAAGTTTTTTCCGTCTCACAGAACAAATTCTTTTAAAAGACAAATCACCACTTTCACTCAAAAACCAGGAGAAACATTTTATCAATGTTGGGATAGGTATCGAGACTTGCTTAATACTTGCCTTCATCATGGTTTTGAAACATAGAGATTGGTTTCACATTTTTATGAAGGATTAACACCTAAAGATAGACAAATGGTGGAATAGATATGCAATGGAACTTTTGAAGATAAAGACCCTAATGAAGCAATGGAGTACCTAGACTTGCTAGCTGAAAATGCTTAAAATTGGGACACTATAGACACTTATGAGGCACCAAGTAAAACTCAACATCATACATCTAGTAGAGGAATGTACAACCTTAGGGAAGATCATGACCTCCAAGCCAAGTTTGCATCTTTAGCTAGAAAAGTCGAGGCATTAAAATTGAAAAAGTATGGTCAATTAAAATCTGTTCAAGAAATTATATGTCAAATCTGTGAAACCAATGAACACTCAACAAATGATTGTCCAACTTTTCCTTTTTTTAGGGAATGCCTCAATGAACAAGCCTATGCTTTAAACAGTTTTCAAAGGCCCAATCATAACCCATGCTCACAAACGTACAACCCTGGTTGGAGAAGTCACCCAAATTTTAGTTGGAAGAGTGATGCACAAACTTCACAGCCACCGTTTTAAGCACACCATAATTTTCAAAATTCTCATGGATATGCACCTCCTTATGCTCCACCTTCTAGAAGAAATCTTTAGGAAACATTGCATGCATTCATTGAAAAGCAAGAGACAATCAACACTCAACTTGCTCAAAGCATGACAGATTTTAAAGATACTCTTTCAAAGTTCACATCTGCTCTTATTTCTCAATGGAAAGGTAAGTTTCCATCTCAACCACAACAAAATCCCAGGGGGCAATACAATGCAAATGCAAGTAGTTTTGGAAGCCAACACATAGATCAAGTCAAATCAGTCATCACTCTTCGTAGTGGTAAGGTTATTGAAAAACCCACTCTTGAACCTTGTGAGAAAGATGATGAGTCAATGTATGAGGGTAAGGAAGGGGTTGAATCTGAATATTGCAAAGAAAAGACTGATTCCTCGCCAGCACTTCCATTTCCTCATGTCATGACCAAACAAAGGAAAGTCAATCACAACTCTGAAATCTTTGAAACTTTCAAGCAGGTAAGGATCAATATACCTTTGTTGGATGCTATTAAACAGGTACCTTTTTATGCTAAATTTTTGAAACATCTGTGCATTGTGAAGAGAAAATTGAATGTGAAAAAGAAAGTCTTTTTAACCGAATAAGTGTTATTCTTTAAAACAATAATGCTTTGAAATATAAAGACCCTGGTTATCCTACAATTTCATGCTTTATTGGAGAACATAAAATTAAAAAAATCTTTACTTGATATTGGAGCTAGTGTGAATTTACTTCCATATTCTGTTTTTCAAAGTCTCAATCTAGGTGAGTTAAAACCAACTTCTGTAACTCTCTTACTTGCTGATAGATATGTAAAAACCTAGAGGAATAATTGAAGATATGTTAGTACAAGTTGATAAATTCATTTATCTTGTGAATTTTATTGTCTTAGATACACAACCTGTTGAAACATGTAATTTAATTCCTGTTATTTTAGGATGTCTATTTCTTGCAACTTCTAATACATTTATTAATTATAGGAATGGAGTGATGAAGTTATCTTTTGGAAACATGACATTGGAGATGAATATTTTAAACATTTGTAAGCAATCTGGAGATGATAATGATTTACAAGAAGTGGGCTTTATTGAAAAATTAGTTCATGATCAATTTCAAACCACTTCTAGTGAAACTGAGATTGATGAATCTGACGATTCGCAAATGGTCTATTTTCAGAAAGAATCAAAGGCAAGTAATTGGAGACCAAAAATTGAGGAATTGCCACCACGATCAATTGAGTATGTACCTTCATGTGTTCAACCACCAAAACCTGATTTGAAGCCGTTACCATTCAATCTCAAATACTCATTTTTGGGAGAAAATGAAACTTTTCCTGTAATAATCTCTCCCAAACTTAATGCACATCAAGAAGGTAAGTTACTACAGACTCTGAAAATGCAAAAAAAATGCATTAGGATGGAACATAGCTGACATAAAAGGAATTAGTCCTTTAATTTGCACACACAGAATTTACTTGGAGGAAAATGATAAACCCTCTAGAGAAATGCAACGAAGGCTTAATCATAATATGAAAGAAGTAGTGAAAAATAAAGTCATTAAGCTTCTAGATAATGGAATCATTTATCCTATTTCTAACAGCAAATGGGTAAGTCCTACCCAAGTTGTACCCAAGAAGTCTGGAGTCACTGTGATAACAAATAAGAAAAATGAGTTAATTTCAACTAGGACTATTATTGGTTGGCGCATGTGCATTGACTATAGGAAATTTAATTCAATGACTAGAAAAGATCATTTCCATTTACCTTTCATGGATCAAATCCTAGAAAGAGTTGCAGGTCATGAATTTTATTGTTTACTAGATGGATATTCAGGTTACAATCAAATTTAAATTGCATTGGAAGATCAAGAGAAGACTAATTTCACATGTCCATTTGGTACTTTTGCATATCGAAGAATGCCTTTTGGATTATGTAATGTACCAGCCACATTTCAAAGATGCATGCTTAGCATATTCAGTGATATGGTTGAATGTTTTCTTAAGATTTTTATGGATGATTTTTCTGTTTTTGATGATTGTTTGACTAACTTAGAAAAGGTTTTGAGCAAGTGTAAAGAGAAGAATCTTGTACTGAATTGGAAAAAATGTCATTTTATGGTAACAAACGGAATTGTACTTGGTTATATTATTTCATCGAAAGGAATTGAGGTTGACAAATCTAAAATTGAGTTAATTGCTAACTTGCCAACACCAAAATCTATTAAAGATGTTAGATCATTCTTAGGACATCTGGTTTTTATAGAAGGTTCATCAAAGATTTTAGTATAATATTTAAGCCCTTAAGTAACCTTCTAACAAAGGATAATATTTTTTTAATGGACTGAATATTGTGAAGAAGCCTTTGTTAAACTTAAAAACTTGCTTACTTCTGCTCATGTCATTCAACCTCCTGATTGGTCATTACCTTTTGAAATAATGTGTGACGCTAGTGATTATGTTGTGGGTGCTGTCTTAGGAAAAAGAAAAGATAAGAAATCTTATGTGATTTACTATGCAAGTATAACTTTAAATAGTGCTCAAATGAATTACACTACCACTAAAAAAGAATTACTTGCAGTAGTATTTGCATGTGAAAAATTCTGGTCTTATCTTGTTGGCTCACCTGTTGTTGTTTTTAGTGATCATGCAACATTGAAATATCTTCTTTCTAAGAAATATTCTAAAGCTATATTGGTACGATGGATTTTGTTACTTCAAGAATTTGATATCACAATCAAAGACAAAAAAGGCACCGAAAATATTGTCGCAGATCATTTGTCAAGATTGACAACATATTCGAGATCTGACATCACACCAATCGATGACTACTTTTATGATGAATCTTTACTTTCCGTCTCTACAATGCCTTGGTTTTCTTGTTTCAGGATATTTGCCAGCTCATTGGAGTACCCAAGACAAAAGAAAGTTCTTGAACGAAGTGAAGAACTTTTATTGGGATGACCCTTATTTATTCAAATATTGTCTTGATCAAATATTTCGAAGATGCATTCCTGACAATAAGGTAAGTAGTGTCATTAAATTTTGTCATTCTAAGGCTTGTGGGGGGTCATTTCTCATCAAGAAAGACAATTGTAAAAATCTTACAAAGTGGATTTTACTGGCCCACCATGTTCAATGACTCACATGCATTCTGCAAGACTTGTGAAAATTGTCAAAAGTTGGGATCTATTTCAAAACGACACATGATGCCTTTAAATCCTATTCTTGTCATTGAGATCTTTGACTGTTGGGGTATAGATTTCATGGGTCCATTTCCTCCATCATTTGGTTTCTTGTACATATTAGTCGCAGTAGATTATGTTTCAAAATAGATAGAGGCAATTCCAAGTCGAAACAATGATCACAAAACAGTGATAAAGTTTTTGAAAGAAAATATTTTGAGTCGATTTGGAATCTCTCGAGCCATGATAAGTGATGGTGGAACACATTTCTACAACAAGTCATTTGAGTCTTTAATGAAGAAATATGAAATCACACACAAAGTTGCCACCCCTTATCATCCTCAGACAAGTGGACAAGTAGAACTTGCTAAAAGGGAGATCAAACAGATCTTGGAAAAAACAGTGAACCCTAATAGGAAAGACTGGTCTTTAAGACTTAATGATGCACTTTGGGTTATCGAACTGCTTATAAAACATCATTAGGTATGTCACCTTATAGATTAGTCTATGAAAAACCTTGTCACTTGCCTGTGGAACTTGAACATAAAGTTTATTGGGCTATTAAAGCTTTTAATTCAAACCTTGATGATGCTAGTCAGCTGCGAAAATTACAAATAAATGAGCTTGAGGAAATAAGAAATGATGCATAAGGAAATTCAAGAATTCATAAAGCAAGAATCAAAGAGTTTCACGACAAGAAAATACTAAGAAAAACATTCAATGTTGGTCAAAAAGTCTTACTTTATAATTCTCGACTCCATTTATTTCCTAAAAAACTAAGATCAAGATGGAGCGGTCCTTTTATTGTGAAACATGTGTATCCATATGGGGCCTGTGATATCGAGAATCCAAAGAATGACAATGTTTTCAAGGTAAATGGGCATCGTTTGAAAGTTTACTATGACAATTTTTCAGTTGAAAATGACTCTATTGAATTGAGTGATCCTGTATATAAAGATTGATTCCTTTTCTCTCTTACCCCGGTCAAATGGCAGATAAAGGTACTTCATGACTCTTAAGTCGGTTCTTTCAGTTTCCCATAATAACTGATATTTGTGTATATATTTGTGCAATTCTTTGCTCTTTCTCCTTTCTTTGCATCTCTTCTCCAATTCTCATTTGAAAATGGATACCACTCTTGAAAAATTGAAAAAAGTATTTTCCCGTTTTGCCTCCAAATGCGATTAGAAAAATTTACCGTGCTAGGTGTGCAAGATTGAGGTTGTTAATGAATCATGGAATTCCTGAAGATATTCACTAGCTAATTAAAGCAAAGGTCCGATTATCAGGTGAGTCCTCCAATTCTTTCATTTCATACATGCCTGGAACAGGTAAAAGCACTTTTGCAAAGAAACGTCGTGCAAAACAATTAAAAGTCTGTCACAGATGTGCTAGATGGACTTGTAATGCACAATGTCGTTCTTTAGGAATGATTCTATAAACCGTGAAGATAAAATACAATTCATTAAGGATGGCCTGAGTAAGGAGTCTTTAGATAATCTTCTATTGACTCTTGAGACGCATCCTAATAGAGATATGCATCGCGCAATTCATGATTTATGGCCACAATTCCATAAAAAACATGCTCGACATAGTCATGGGAATCTGACTAAAAAAGACCATGTTTGCTAGTTTTTAAGAAAACTAGATGGGAAGCCTATCCTCGACCCATAAAGGGCGTTTAAGCCGTTCTTGGACATAAAACCAAGGGAAGATGTGAGCCACAATCACAACTATTTGTACATACACATGCTTTTTCAACAAAAAAACAATAATAATAATAATAATAATAATAATAAGAGAGAGAGAGAGAGAGAGTGTGTGTGAGACTCTAGCTGGCTTACATATATGTGGTATGATTGCATTTTCAATTTCTCATTTATAAATTCTCTTCCTTCCTTTCATTTCTACTCAACCCGTACATTCAACAGATATAGAGGTATGTAGAATGGCAGGTTCCTCAAGTCATCACATAAGAAATATTTATGTTTTGGTGGATCCAGTCCTGGAAAAGAAAATGAGTTTTTAAAATCAACAAATCATCTTGGTCAGGTACTAGCTGCGAGAAAGATTTAGTGTATGGGAGAGGCAGCCTTGGGTTAATGGGGGGTGTGTCAATAGCTGTATTTTTAGGAAGCAGTCAAGTTTTGGGGGTCGTATCCAAAGCTTTAGCAAAAGGGGACATTATTGGAAAAACAATTGGAGAGGAACTACAGGTCTCCACAATGTCTGATCGAATGAATATGATGTTTAACCATGTTAATGCCTTCATTGCGTTACCAGGTGGTCTGGGCACATTGGAAGAGATCTTTCATATTTCCTCTTGGGCCCAACTGCACATTCATCATAAACCTATAGGTTTGTTAAATGTTAATAGTTTTTATGATAATTTGTTGTCTTTTCTTGATCAAGCTGTGGCACAGGAATTTCTAACATCTTCGGCATGACAAATAATAATCTCTGCTGCTACTGCTGAACAATTGATTGACCAACTACAATCTTCCATCCCTGTATTTGATCCCTCCATGAGTCGTATAAATTGGTCAACTATGGAAAGCCGTAAAAAGCTTAGATTGGATTTGAGCCTTCGTTTTGTGAAACCTTGCGTCCTTTAGTTTTATTAATAGTATTTTATTTTGTTTTGTTATTTCTTATATTTGTTTAAGTGTGTTTTAGGCTTGTCAGTTTCGTTACTTCAGGTGATGTCTTCTATACTCTATCTTTCTACCTTAAAACATCGAGGACAATGTCTCGTTTTGGTTGAGGGGAAGGGTAGTAATTGACATAAAAAATCTAACTTACTAACTGTTTTTGCTATTATTAAAACCATTTGACAAAATTGTTATTAAGATGGTAGAGTAAGGAGGAATTTTATTGACTCTTAAGACACATCTTAGTAAATATTCTTATCAAAGTCTATCAGAATACTTCTTGAAATATTCAGATTTACAAACTCTCACATTGTTATCACTTGATTATGCTCATATACTCATTTAACAAGTATTCTTAAACCTTCATTTTCACACACACACACTTTAACATATGATTGTGGGTTGCATATTGGATTATTACATTATTTATGTTTTTTTGTTAAAGGTAACAACTAAGGGAAAGGGATGGTATATAATTTGCAAAAAAAAAAAACAAATTGATAATAATGATGATAATAAAAACATAGATAAGTTTGGTTTCGTAGCCTCCCTAACCTAAGCAATTAAGCCTGAATGGGTGTTTTAACACCTAATACTTTAAAGTCAACTGACTTGGGGCTATTGGCCCAAAGCTTGTTACATAGGTTAAGGAGAAAAGCTTAAGGGAATCAAACATTGCACTATCTACGTATCAGTATCTGCAACCCGAGTTTTGTTTATATTAATCTCTTGTTTATGCTTTTCATTTCCTTTCCATTACTTAGTTAACTTACATCTTATTTATGTTCTTATCTTATTTTTTTATGTTTCTTTCTTTCATTATGTGTAGCTAAGTTTATTATGTCAATGTAAAAAGGTTACACTAATGGTGTAAGAATAAGTATAGTATAAACTCAACATGGACTTTAATGTTTGATACTAACATGTTTTGTATTTGTTATCTTATTCATTTTTAATACTTTGCTTGTTAAATGGTTAATCTATAAGTATGTTGTATAACTCTTGGTACAACAAGTACTTGGCACTTTCATAGTCCAACCGTATGGTATAACCGACACCTGTGTTATGAAAGGAACTTGATTTGTTGTTAACATAAGTTATAATCATGAATACCTGACAACATTTACAAGTATTAGCATTATTCGAATAAGATAACTAATATAATCATGTTAACAACTTATAATCCGATTGGAACCTCCTTTGTGTGTGGTTTCCAGTT
>Ga0325405_1000253_pt1 | contig 50622 bp, 25 predicted proteins | sample PopdelMetagenome_21_FD_205663 | JGI IMG/M metagenome (GOLD analysis project Ga0325405, IMG submission 205663) | Populus deltoides microbial communities from Bellville, Georgia, United States - Xylem-Control-R2 | ecosystem: Host-associated > Plants > Phyllosphere > Stem > Wood/Secondary xylem...
AAAAAAAATTATATTATATTTATAAAAAAAATGAAATTTATAACACTGGCTAAATAAATAAATAAAAATTAATTTCTTATATTGCTAAAAGGTACTTGTATGTAAAAAAGAAAAGAAAAATATATTGTTAATGTTTTTTTTAATTAAAAAAAAACAGTGAAAAATGAATATTGCCTTATCCGTAAAAGGTGGAACGTATTAAAAGAACATAAATGTAATCTACTAATAGCGAACCCTTTCATTCCATCCTCATCAACGAAACAAAGAACAACTTTTCATTTACCTTCCTTACCGTCGTCTCCTAAAAAAAAAATCCCAAATATATTTATATATATATATTATTAGCACGCATGGTTTAGAAGTATCCTCTTGTGTGGGGGATTGGTCGAACCAGCAAAAGCCGAACTGGAAAGATTCAAGAAGCCTAAAAAAAGGCTGCCCATTTCTTCTCTCCTTAAAGGGTAAGAGAGAGAGTAGATTTTGTGTGGGATTCTGTCTCTTTCGTTATGGTGGATGATGGTTTTGTGAACGCTTCTTCTAATTGCAACGGCAACGGCAACGGCAACCAAGAGAGCCCAAGAAAAACAAAAGATATTAATAAGAAGAAGAAGAAGAAGAAGCGTGGCGGGAGCAAGAAGAAGATGACTGTTGAGCAGACCTTGGCTTCCAAATCTGTCAGCGAATGGGTTTACTTGGATCGGAAATTGGTTGCCGATGATTTCGATTTCGGAGTGCACAAGACTGTGATGATGAGGAGAGAGGACAAGGTTGTCTTTGAATTGCATACTCATTCCAAGTTCAGTGATGGCTTCTTGTCTCCTTCCAAGCTTGTGGAGCGAGCTCATGGAAATGGGGTCCGTCTTTATTTTTTTTTATACTGGCTCGACATGCTGAGTGTTTAATGCTTTTGTGATGGTGTTAGAATGACATGTACTGAATAAATTTCTCAATTGTTTTTTTTCTTGATTAATGCCTTTATAAAAAGGCAAATCTCTTTAGCATGTTAGTAGTTGTAAGCATTCAAACTCATCAGATTAAATAATTTTTTTTTATATCACGCGGCCTGGTTTTGTTCAATCTAGCTTCAGCTTAAAGCAAGCGCCAATCTTGTCTGGGTTTGATCCTTTCACATGTTGTCTTGGATTAAAATGCAAGTAGTTTGGGGTTTTTAATTATTACATAGATGTTGAATTATCAAAATTGTTAATTATTACAGTCAGGAAACTCAGTTCATTAATTATAGTGTAAGTTATTCGGTCGAGATTGCATTATTAGGTCTTGGAGGAGTGTTTATCAGTTATATAACAATGATTTTGTTTTCTTATGGAGTTTATGTAATGGATGATGCCCTTGCAAGGCGTATAAACTTACTTTTTTTTTGGTGATTGCTATGTTTTGATTTATCCATTCTTTCTGGTTTTAGTGCCAATATCTTAATTAGTAAAATTTGTTCAGAACAGGTGAAAGTTCTTGCTCTCACTGATCATGACACAATGTCTGGTATACCTGAAGCTACAGAAGCAGCTCGCAGATTTGGCATCAAGATAATCCCAGGTGTTGAAATAAGCACGATGTTCTCTCCAAGGTATCTGCTTTCATCAAGTTCAGGATTTACTGCGGTAGTGGGTGGTCATATTGTTACGAGAACTGATGAAAAAGAAAATTTTAAAAAATAAATTCCATTTCCATCTTTGTAATTTGGTCAATTGATCATAATGCAGAAATCCTGAAGCAGAGGAGCCAGTGCACATCCTGGCATATTACAGCAGCGGTGGGCCAACTAGGTCTGATGAACTGGAAAAGTTCTTGGCTAACATAAGAGATGGTCGTTACCTTCGTGCAAAGGACATGGTCTTGAAACTCAATAAACTCAAGTTGCCTCTTAAGTGGGAGCACGTTACTAGAATTACAGGAAAAGGAGTTGCTCCTGGAAGACTGCATGTGGCTCGAGCTATGGTTGAAGCAGGCTACGTAGAGAACCTGAAACAAGCTTTTGCCAGATATCTGTATGATGGTGGACCTGCTTATTCCACGTAATAATCCAGTTCTTTTTTAGTTAATTGGCTATTCTGAGCACATTTCTTATTCAGAGAGTTGATGGGTGTAAATTATTTTTGTGCTGTTGAACAGAGGAAATGAGCCTCTTGTAGAGGAGGCAGTACAATTGATATGTGAAACGGGGGGTGTTGCTGTGCTAGCTCATCCTTGGGCATTGAAAAACCCTGTTGCAATAATACAAAGGTTGAAAGATGCAGGTCTTCATGGGATGGAGGTTTACAGAAGTGATGGCAAACTGGCTGGTATGTTGTTTTTGCACCGTCCCCAACAACCCCCCTTCTTTCTATCCTCATATCTTAAATTAAGGTTTTTCTTTTTTCCTTTTGAGGAGGGGTATGGTGGGCATTGAATGCTTTAGAGCTGTGCAGCATCCCCCGCCCCTGAACTTTAAATAGAATGGATGTAATAATCTTGATTCTAGAGTGAATAACTTAACTGCATGTTAATCTAGAGATTATGCAATTGTCTTCTTGAAATGACCCTTAATGATTTCTTACTGAAATTTTATACTGGATTTCAAAAATGTGCACTGTAATGGGTATGTACTGGTAACGAATCATACATAATAAGCTACCCTTCCTTTTTAATGTTTCTCCAACCACAATAGTCGTAACTGTTAACTGGGAGAGATGAGCTATGTTTTGGTATCATTAATCTTGATGTACTGAGAAAATATGATCAATGAGTTTTTAGTCATTTTAAAATTGGTTTAAACTTAGAATAGTTTCCTTTCTATATAAAAAATCTGAAAATTCATCGTGAATCATGCCACTAGTAGTGAAAACACATTTTCCTGTTTTGTTTAGAATATAGAGACTAGAGTGCATTGTGGATCGCTTAAGATTGAAATTGTACTATTATTATTTATGGAAAAGCTGAATTCTCTTAATTTTGGGATGAAGTTAATTCCAAAATTGTTGGTATAAATGAGAATATGCATTTTTCATCTCTGACCTTTTTGCTGCACAAGAATGCTTGCTATAGATTACTGCTTTCGCGTTTCCTAATTTTGTCTTCATTTTGTTCTCTTTTGAACAGTATACAGCGACCTAGCAGATGCTTATGGTCTTTTGAAGCTAGGAGGGTCTGATTATCACGGAAGAGGTGGGAACAGTGAATCTGAACTAGGAAGTGTTAACCTCCCAGCAATTGCTTTGCACGACTTCCTGAAGGTAGCACGCCCAATCTGGTATGGTGCCATAAAAGATATTTTCGAGAGATATGCTGAGGAGCCCTCTGATTCGAATCTAGCAAGGATAACAAAGTTTGGGGGAACAAAGATTTTAAAGGGAAATTCCCCAATGAGTTGTGGGAAGGACTTGATTGATCGTTGCTTATCATTGTGGTTAACAACTGAGGAGAGGCAGACAGCCGAGTTTGAGGCCATTAAAATAAAGCTCTCCTGTGTTACGATTAATCAAGGTGTGGGACTCGCGTTCCTATAGAGAGCCACTAACTCAAGCTGAGATGTTTCCTTTTGCCACTGTCAAAAACAAAGAAGAGAATTATTTCCTTTTGCAAATTTTTCATGCTCAAGTGATCAGGTTATTATCCATTTTTTGTCTTAACTGATTACGCTTTCAACTGGAATATTTATGAATGCATTATCTTAAGTAGTGTTTGATAGAACAACATTATAGAATCTATCCTGTCTGATAATGGCTGACAAGATAATACAAAGGTTTTCTACTCAGTTTGATGATGGTGGAAAAGATAAGACAGGTTTGGAATATTATTGAGAGATGATGATCTTTTTCTCTGGTCTTATCAATATGCATATTTTATTTTATTTTAGCTGTTTTCTACGGCAATTTGTTTTTTTTTCCCCATCATAATATAAGGGAAAAAAAGTAGTTTGAAGCAGAAAAATAATTTATTTATGCAAAATCACTTCTCATTCCTAAAAAAAATACAAATTTGGATGCACTATAAATGTGATAATTTGTTACATATCTAAAAGCTTGTGAATTGCATGTAATTCCATCACAAGTCAAGATATTTTTAAACTAGGTTGTGCATTAATTAAAATTATTTTTTATTTATTGATGATTTTAAAAATGCATCTTTCACATTAACCTGATAGATTAAGAGAAATTTATAATTTTTTTTCTGGTATTTGCTCTAAAATTTTAACTCAAGAAATCAAGAGAGGGGATTGACACTATAGATAGAGTAATTTCTCACCACTACGATGCACAACATCAAAAGGATACAAATGAAAGTACCCCACAACTCTAAGGATATCAATGAACTCATCACTTCCAAGATATAGAGTCAAAGGATAAATTCAACACTCACAAAGAAGGTTAAAGAGCTAAAAGATCATAGTCATATACTCTTAATTCAAATCCAACAAGCGACCTTAATTACATGGTTGAAAATTCACTATATACTTTAAATAACCATCAAATTATTAAAAATGAATAAGAAAGTGTTTTCTAGACCACAATAAATGACTTCGATAGGAAAAAAAAACTCAAAATATTTTAATGCATGTTTTTTACTTATTGGAATGCAAATAACAGACTATAAAACTTAAATTGATAGTCTACACGCTTAAAATAAAGTAGTCATAAATTTCTGTGGGCAATTCTTGTTGTAGAGGATATTTCAACGAAAGACAAGGCTCGTTTAAGGATCATGTCATCCCCAAGTTGATTTTTAGATGGAAAAAATAATCAATACACACAAACGAGCATATAAAGAAAAGAAAAGGCAAAAATCCTTCATATATATACAATAAATTCTCAACATCTAAGGGACAAGACCTGTTTTGAGGATCTTAGCATTCATGTGTTTATTCTTTAATAGAAAAAAAAACAATCAACCTAAACAATCATACAACAGAAATCTTATATATATCCCTGCCATTTATTTTGTAAAAAAATAATAGAAAATATTTATCACGACACAACTTTTACAAAAAATAAACATACACATCCACACATAAAATTTTCACACCAAGGTCAAACTATTACATCTTGGATAATCGTATTGCAACTCATCCTTTCAACCTCATTGTAAGGTATTAATTTCAACCTTCTCACACCTTGAAAAATTAAATATTTAGCATGACATGATTTAACATCTTTAAATACCAAAATTCAAGAAAAACATTTTTGTTGATATCTTTGCATGTATTTTTAGATTTAGTAACTAGTTTATTAAAGCTATAAGAACTTGGTTTACATTTCAAAAATACTAAAAAATTATTTTGTTTCTTCTAATATACGAGATTATAAACTTATACATAAGATATATTCTTGATATTAAATAAAAAGTCTTTTTTTTTATGTTTTGACTCTAGAATGGTTAGGCTTGACCCCTAAAGTTGTGGTCCATTTTATTGGAGTGGATTGATGTTAACCATTAAATAGACCAAAGGTTAGAAAAAGCAACAATGTCTTAATTTATATGAGACAAATAAATAATGCAGATTACTTTAGGTAAGGTGTACTAGGGGTGATATGTCATCCTTATACACAACCAATCCTCTTATCCAGACTCTGAGACCAGTTAGGAAACACTAGGTGGTAACTCCATCCTTTTTTTTTACTGATAAGAAACAAGAATTTCTTATTCTTTCCACCTATCACCAGAAAATCCCGATTCGAGAGGATGATCAACGTGACGCCGCATAAATGCGACAATGGTTATGGATTAAAAAGTTGTATAATCAATATTTTAGGGTTGTAATTTATAGACATTTTATTTTGATATGTAACAAGATTTAATTATCTAATATTAATTACTAGTTATGGTGATGTAATGATGTATGTTGATGTTTTGGGACCTAGTAAATCTAAAGTTTTAAATTTATATAATGTATGTTGTAGTATCTTATTTAGGAATAATATATTAATTAACTTATATAGTAAATGATAATTTATTATAGAGTTTGATTTCATGTCTGGATGTCTTAGTATTATGCTTAATATGAAACTAATAAATGCTAATAGTGTTGTGGATATTAAGAATGAACAAAGAAATGTTGGATATGATCCAAAATGACTGGATCAGAGGTAGAGGAATGATTCTTGTGTGGTTTTATGGATAAGAAGTAAATTTTATTTGATGTCAACACTTGGGATGTTCAAAATACAAAGGAGATTTTGCTAAAATTTTAACAAAATCTTAATGAATTAGAAAATATTGATACTTTTCATTTGAGTATATTAAAAAAATCTAGATATTTCCTAAAAACCTTAAATGATGTTGTGCATGATGTGTGCTAGATTTTAGAAATGTTATATTTGGTATCATAGTTATGACTTTGATTCAACAGATTTAAAATGAGATTATAATGACTAATGAGCAATAGTTTGATTACAAAATAGTTCACACAAAACATGATATGAGTATTGATCCGTCTTCAGTTAGGAAACGAGTTTTAAATGGATTATAGGAGCGAGAGTTCAAAGGGGGATCCTTTGAATGATACTGCTTCATAAAGTACTCGTTACATCCTTGCAATAAAGAAAAGGACGAGTTTATAAGACTTAGAGGTGAGACTTCTTTATAAAGAGCTAGGAATGTATAGCCCAAATAGATTGAAAGAAAGGGTAAAGCTACTGGAGACCCACCTATAGTGCCAGCAGTAACACCAGTGGCACCTATAAACCTTCCATATTTAGAATAAATAGTGCGAGCTACAAATACAAGAATGGGAGGAGTAGCAGACATGGCCTCTCAAGAGGGTGTTACTCCTGTGAGGGTGATGAAAAATATAAGAGAGATGGGTTGCGAACCCTACATGAAGGAATAAGATATTAAAATAGTTGGGTATTGGTTGAGAAAAATAAGTGTAATGAGTAACACAATATAACCAGTTCAAAATAAAAGAGGAAATTGGGGATCAAAAAGTGTAACGAGTGGGGCTCCTTAGTTCATCTAAAATGGACTGATGGGAGGACAGATATGTCCTGGAATTAGAGGTACAACGGGGTCTCATACTCAAGGATAGAGGACTGACACTCATCCTTGATGTGTGAGGTATATGTTGAATCATCCAAGAGATTAACCAACTTCTCTAGGACAATGCTATATATTTAGATAGGAAGGACATTGTTGGAGGGAGTGTCCATACCTAAATTCTCCTTGTTATCATTTTGAGGAGACTTGGCATCGCAACAATAAATGCCTTAATAGGATTGCTGAGCAAAGTTAGGGCCACAAGAAGTCAACATAAAGTCAAAAATGATTAGTGATTATGAATAGACCTGGTAAACCAGCTCAGTCTAGAGCTAGTGTTAATTAAGGGTGGTCTAGAGGACAAAGAAAGAGTACTCAGAGAAGCTTTTTCCACATGACTCAAGAGGAAGCAAGAGTTGTCACTAATGTTGTAGCAAATGCACTATTATTATTTTCTCAATTGGTTAATACATTGATTGATCATGAAGCCACAAATTCATTTGTGGCATAGAAATTTGAGAATAAACTAAGTGTATAACCTTTTAGAGTATAGAAAGGTTTCATTATTAGCACACCTTTAAGGGATATTGTGTGTGCGCGTGCGCGTGCGCGTATAAGTGTGTTAAGGTTACTATTAGGGGCCAGGATATGGAAATAAAGTTGATACCATTAGAATTGCATGACTTTGATTTAATATTAGGAATGGATTAGTTGAGCTTATATTGAGCTCAAGTGGATTGTTTTTAAGAACTATGACATTACGGGGGACGAAAGGTGATTAGGTAGTGTTTAGGGGAGAGAAAAGTTATTCATAATTGTGTGATTTCAGTCATGACTACTAAAAAATGATTAAGAAATGGATGTACATCTTATTTAGACTATGATATAGATTCAAGAAATGAAAAGGTAGAGTTAACAAAGATTCCTATAGTGAGGGAATTTTCTAAATTTTTTTTCCAAGAGTTACCTGAATGCCACTAGATAAAAAAAGTTGAAGTTCCTATAAATGTAATTCTTGGAACTACCTTTATAACCCAATTGCCTTACAGAACGACACCATTAGAAATGGTTGAGTTGAAGATTTAACTTCAAGAGTTGTTGGATAAAGGGTTTATTTGATATTATTTTTTTGGGAGCTTCAGTGCTATTCATGAAGAAAAAGGATTGTACCTTCTGACTCTGCATTGATTATAGACAATTAGATAGAGTGACAATAAAGAACAAGTATCCACTTCCAATGATTGATGATTTGTTTGACCAATTGAAGAGGGCACACATATTCTCGAAGATAGATATAAGATTGGTGTATTATCAATTGAAGATTAAGGGGCAAGATGTCCTGAAAACTGCTTTTAGGACTTGTTATGGATATTATGACTTCTTAGTGATGTCATTCAGATTAACAAATTCTCTAACAATATTCATGGACTTGATGAACCAGATCTTTCAACCCTGTTTAGATAAGTATGTGATGGTATTCGTAAACGATATACTGGTGCATTGATCTTATTTAGAGCATGAACAACATCTAAAAAGTGTACTACAAACTTTGAGGGATCACCTGTTATATGCTAAACTGATAAAAAAAATGGTGTTTGTGGAACATGAGATATTGAAAGAAAAAAATACTCGTAGATCTAAAAAAAATGGAAGCTATAATGAAATGGGAAAGACCCATTAATGTTATAAAGATTCGTAGTTTTATGGTTTGGCAAGATATTATAGAAGGGTTTTTTATGATTGTAATTGCTTTAACTTGGTTGACTAGGAAGGAAGTGAAACTCGAGTGGATTAAAGATTGTGAAAGAGCTTCTAAGAGTTAAAATGAAAGTTTATTATTGTTTTTGTTTTGACACTTTCATCAATATCAGAAGGGTTTGTAGTCTAAAGCGATGCATATAAGAGGGGACTTGGATGTGTCTTGATGCAAATTGGAAAATTGATTGGCTATGCTTAAAGATAATTGAAAAGTAATAAAGCTAATTATCTGGTGTATAATCTAGAACTTGCCGCTGTAATATATGTATTAAGGGTATAAAGACATTATGGATCGTAAGTTCAAATTTTCATCGATCATAAGAATTTAAAGTATTTAACGTCACAAAAAGAATGATACATGATTATAATTACATGATAGATTATCATCTAGGAAAGGCCAATGTAGTTGCAGATGCAATTAGTTGTATGAATAAGGTTGCTGAAAATGACCTGATTGTTTAGGATGAAAGAAAAGTTGCAGGGTTAAGAGGGATAAGTATCTAATCGGGTGTAAGACCTAAAGGATCATTATTGGCTCAACTTAAGGTAAAGTCAGTGCTCAAAGATAACATCTTAGAAGCTCAATTAAAGGATGTTGAGGTGGGAAAATAGTAGATAAGATAAGGTTGGAGGCAAAAACTTCTTTTAAGATTTTGGAGGATGGATTAGTAGCAATGGAAAGACGAGTGTATTTGCCTGATGTTAAAAACCTGCAGCATGAAAAGTTGAGCGAGGCTCATGAATCCAAACTTATAGTACATCATGGTAGTATTACGTACCATAGCTTGAAAGAGTTTTATTAGTGGCCAGACATGAAGAAATAAATTGTGAAATATATGGCTAAGTGTGAGACATGCCAACAAGTGAAAGTATAGCATCAAAGTTTATTGGACAGTTGCAACCACTCATAATACCTTAGTGGAAATGAGAGGATATCACTATGGATTTTGTTTCTAGATTACCTAGAGGTAAAAAGGTTAATAATGCAATATTTATTATTGTGGACCAGTTAACAAAATCTACTTTATTCCTTCTTATAAAGATGATAGCTTCAGTTGATAAATTGACAAAATTATATGTGAACGAAGTAGTGAGGTTACATGGAGTGCCAGTATCAATAGTGTCCAATCAAGATCCTAGGTTTAAATCTTGGTTGTGGCCAGGTATCCAGCATGCTCTAAGATAAAGTTAAATTTGAGTACTGAATTTCATCCTCAAATGGATGTGCAATCTAAAAAACCATTTAGACCTTGGAGGATTTATTAAGATCATGTGTACTGGAGTTTGGAGGGAATTATGAAGATCATCTACCATTAGTAGATTTTACTTATAATAATAGTTATCAAGCTATCATGAGAGTGACTCCCTTGAAGCCTTGTATAGGAGAAGGTGTCGAACTCCAATATGTTAGGAAAAAGTGAGAGATATGAAATTGATCAGCCTAAAGTTGGTCCAGATTACCATGGAGAAGGTGAAAGTCATAAAAGATAGAATGAAAGTAACTCAAAATAAACAAAAAGTTATATAGATAAGAGAAAAAAGCCCCTTGAGTTTGAGGTAGGGGATCAAATGTTCATAAAGATTTCACCTTGGAAGCATTTTATAGGGTTTGAAATGAAAAGAAAGTTAGCCTTAAGGTATATTTATCCTTTTAAGATGGTCCAATAGATAAGCCCGCTTACATATATATTAGCCTTACCATCGTACTTGTTAAAGATACATGATGTATTTCATATATCATTACTTCAGAAGGTTAAGATGGATCTCACTCAAGTGTTGTCTCAAGTTTCGCTGGAAATAAAAGAAAACTTGACTTTAGAAGTATGTCCAATTCAGATATTAGATAGAAGTGAGAAAGTGCTCAGAAATAAAAGGATTTTCATGGTATAGATATTTTGAAAAATTCCTAATTAAAGAGATAATGTGGGAATGAGAGTTGAAAATTATAAAAAAATATATACATAATTATTCACAGGTATGAGTATGAATTAAATTTTGAGGATAAAATTTTTGTTAGGAGGGAAAAATGTTAACTCCAAGATAAATTGAAAAAAAAATAGAAATACATGAAGAATGAAATAAATCTTAAAAAAATGAGATAAACGATGATTATCATATGTTCAAATGAATATGAATAAAAGATGAAGAGAATAAAGGTGCTTTGATATAAATTCATGGAACAATTATGAGTGATATAAATTATAGTATAATAAAATAAAATAAGAAAATGAATAGAATAAAATGGAAAAGAAAAGTTTAAGAGGATAAAAGAAGAATATTAACAAATTTAGTTAAATTTAGTGCCAAGTTATATCGATAATCGGAGGAATTACCTGAGATAAACTAAAAGGCATGAGAAAAGGGCATGAAGGAAATAAAAGAAAAAGAAAATTTGCTCCTCTCTCCTTAAAGGAAACCATCAATAATAGTAAACCATAGTTTCCTCCATTCTTCTTTTGTTTTTTTTTTATGCTTCTTTTTTAGAAGAAGTTCCATGAAATCAAGTGTGAGGAGGGTGCAAAGAAGATTAAAAAGAGAGTAAACATTTAAGCTAAGGATTTGGGAGAGGTATTTAGAGAGAGAGAAAAGGGTTTTTAAAGAAGGAGTAGTAAGAATTTTAAAGAGAAAGAAGAAGAGTGCTAGGAATCTCAACTCGTTGCATTTTGAAATTCAAATTATCACCAGGTAAGGTATTTAGAACCCTATTTATTCAAGTTTGAGAAGAATTGAAGTAGTTTTACGCAAACTTAAAAGAAAATTAGATTAGGGTTCATAATACAAATTTGAGAAAAAGATGAAGTTCTTTGAAATTTAACTTTTAAGACTATTGTAGGGAGTGATGGGAGTGAAATTATGTTGAAATAAAAATAAATTTTGATGGATGGTGAAGCCATCTATTGAGAGACAAAAAGAAAGATTTAATGCATTTGTGTTATTCTTGTAAATTTTATTGTAATTGTGATAATTCAGTATATGGATAATGATTTTGATGAACGATTCTATTTTTATATGATGAATATGAATTTTTAATGTTTTATGAATTCATTGATAAGTTGTATGTGAATAATATGTAAAGAAACATTAGGGGAGGTTTTGGAATTTAGAAGAGTCTATAGTTTTTAAGTAATAAAAACCTTTATATGAATTAAATGAGAATATTGTAGAAATTAAGTGAAGAATTGAAAAAATTATGAGTTACCTTGTAACTAAGTTGATTTTTATTTAACTAATAATTTAATATATATTGATGATAATTTAGAAAAGAAAATATACCTTTTTTTCTTTTTTCCAGGAATAATATGGTTAACATTATAACTAAAAAAGAATTAGATGTTAAATAATTATATGATAATAGGATTTGTATTAAATAAATTGAAACAGAAAAAAAAAATTTAGTTGTGGATGAATAATATGATAATAGGATTTGTATCAAATAAATTGAAACAGAAAAAAAAAATTTAGTTGTGGATGAATAACTTAGTGGAATTATAATAGATGTTATGATGAATGAGGAGTATTTTGGATACAATAATAATTGGTTAAAAACCTGTCAATACAAGGGATACCATTGGAATGGTTTAGCGAGTTGAAGGAGATGGACATAGCCAGACTGCAAGTAGGTAATTGGTACCCTGCTGGTTCAGCGAGTTGAAGGAGCTAGACATAGTCAAACTGCAAGTAGGTATTCGGCACCTTGCTGTAAACTTTCCTTTATATACTCCTTGTTATTTGTAATGGTGAATTAATAGTTTATAAAATGTAGAATTGTAATATTTGATAGTTTAATTGGAGAGAAAATAATTGTATATTGTAAGGATTGATTGATATTCAAGTGAGAATACCGGATAGGTGGCTTTCAATTAGAAATGCTAGATTGATTAGCAATCATAATAGGTTTGCTAAATTGATTAGTGTCCATGAAGAAATATCGTATGGTTGGCTTCTAATTGAAAATGTCAAATTGATTGACAAGCATAATGGGTTTGCCGAATTGATTGGTGTTCATGAAGGAATACCAAATGGTTGGCTTCCAATTGAGAATGCTAGATTGACTGGAAACCATAACAGGTTTGCTGGATTGATTGGTGTTCATGAAAAAATACTAGATGGTTAGTGTCGTGCCCTTTTCGCGGCGTCACGAAGAAATTTCACAGACAATATCCTGGAATGGTCTTTTGGTTGGATAAGGGAATTGCCATCTAATATTATGGTTATTAGGAACTCTAATTGGTCTTTTAGAGATTCTAGGTAAAAGACTAATTGCGTAAAGTAAAAGTATTAGCACCTTTAATATGTCTTACCTGAGGTATACTGCATTGTTGTTTCTCTTTATTTGCTATGGTTTGATGATGTTTTATTAGCCTACTGTGGCGGTTTTGTTACAATAAATAAACCCTGGTTTTCTAGGTCAAGGACTTGATTTGAAATGGTGAAAAATCTTCATTTATCATTAAGGCTTTTTTATGATGAACTTGGAATTTTTTCCTATCACGTCATTGTAAATAATATTTTAGATAAAATTTCTTGTGGTTTTTATTTTTATATTAGAAGTGAATAAGTTATATTATTTTAATAATATTTTGAATATTAATCTCATACCGTTTTTTTATTCTTATATTAAAGTGAGTAATAATAAATTATTATTTATAATAAATTTTGGATATTAACTCCTTTTAGGTTTTTATCCTTATATTAAAAGTGAATAATATTTTTTTTCAAAAATAAAATTTTAATATTTTTGTAATATAGGCCAAAATCCTTTGAAATTTACAAATTTGTTGTAAAATTCATGCAATTTCTTTTTTAAAACATGCCAAAGTTAAAAAAAACTTTTATCTTTTATTATTTTTCCTTTTATTCATTCATTTAACACAAAATAAAATAAAATAAAATGCAAACACACACGCACACAATTTTGCTTTTACTATATTTTACTCACACACCCAAAAATTACCAATGTTTACAAACCATCAAAAACTCAAATTTTAACAATAATTTAAATACACATATTAAATATCTAAAACTTGCAAAATGATCCTCTCAAGGGTTAGAAAAAGATTGGAAAGATTGTTGGAAACTCAAGAACTAATGTTGGAAGACTCTGGAAGTGTAGGAACACTAGCGGCACATGGGCTCACGCGGGTGACACAAAAAATGGGTGGATCTAGAATGTCTTTGTGTTCTCTTCCTTCATGTGATGGCGGTGACTCTAACTGTGACCTGCAAAAAAAGAATCAACACAAGGAGTTCATTTTATTTTCTCTTTTGATTACGTTCTTGTGGTTATGTTTTTCAATTAGTTTCCTTTTCTTCTTCTTTATATATGACTGTTGTTATGGTTGGTTGTCTTCCAAGGTTAAGAGAAATGAGAGAGAGAAATTTTGTTGGGTCTGTTGGTCGGAGGAAAAGCACCATCAGTTTTATGGGTCACAGGTGGAAATAAAGAAGAAGGAAGTTGGTTTCTCTACTGCCGTGACTGTCATGAGTTAGAGGAGCTACCACTGTGGGACCAAAAAAGGCTAAAGTCAAGCCAAAGTTATGACTTGTTTAGGATGTATGAGAGAGAGAGAGAGAGAGAGAGAGAGAGAGAGAGAGAGGCCAAAGTCGAGCCAAAAATCATGCATAATAAAAGAAGGGAAAGACAAAATTAAAAACAGATGGAAGAAAAATGACCTTGTTTTTTGCCATAAACCAAAATGATGTAGTTTTGGTTCTTTGTTTTTTTTTTTTTCTTAATTAAAGCATTCAACGACGTCATTTTATCCACAACACATTATTTCATGTAAATAAAATTTTCACACTTACATATAGGTCCCTTAATTGTGATGTCTTTTCCAATTTAGTCTTTAGCTTTCTAGTTTTTAATTTTTATTCAATTTCAACTCTCTTCTCTCAATTCTTTTATAATTTTTTCCTTCGTAGCCTTAAGAATAATTCTTTAATTTCGTCACCTACTTCAATTTGGTCATTGACTTTTCAATTTTCAATAATTTAGTTAATTTCAACTCTTTTCTTATTTTTTCTTCACAAATTCATCTCTAATTGCATTTAATTGGTCCTTGCATTTGCTGCCTCTTCCAACTTTATTTTTGACTTTCTAATTTTCAATTATATAGCTAATGTTAACCTTTTTTTCTCTCTCAATTTTCTCCATAATTTCATCCTTAATTGCAATTGTTTTTTTAAAAAATATTTTTTTTGAGATATTTGGTTTTTAGGATATTTTTATTTTACTTTTTATTGATTAAAGTATTTTTTTTATTTTTGGTTATTTTCTTTTCAAGATGGGTCAAAAACTAAGTTTTAACAATATTTAAGTATAATTAATAGTGTATGGAATAAAAGGTGACATTATTTAATGTCTATTACATATGAGGCAAAATTAATAAGATAAAAAGATTTGAAATTTAACTGGTAATGGTGTAATACATTATGGATTAAAACTAAGGTTTTTTAAACATATCCATCCATAAAATAGGAAGAGTAAACTATAATTTAGTCTCTACATCTTATAAGAAATAATGATTTAATCCATATAATTTAGTCTCTTCAAAAATAGGTCAATGAACCATTGCAATTTAATAATTTTTTTCTAATTTTTAGTCAGATTTTCAATCTTACCCACTACAAACAAAACAAGGGTAGTTTGAATATTTATGGTAGTTTGAATATATCCATCCATAAAAATAGAAAAAGTAAACTATAATTTAGTCTCTACATCTTATAAGAAATAATGATTTAATCCCTATAATTTAGTCTCTTCAAAAATAAGTCAATGAACCATTGCAATTTAATAATTCTTTTCAAATTTTTAGTCAAATTTTCAATCTCACCTACTACAAACACAACAAGGATAGTTTGAATATTTAAGGGTATTTAAAAGTACGTTACTTTTTAAAATATATTTTACTTAAAAATATATTAAAATAATATATATTTTTTATTTTTTAAAACTTATTTTTGATATCAACTTAAATAATTTTAAAATAAAAAACTACTTTTACAAATATATGTTTGGAGTGTATTTCTCGAAACATGACTTTTTAAAAGCAGAAAAGTCAAATGGTTAATTAATAGCTTATAAAAAAATAAAAAATTAACTAACTTAAATATTGTAAAAACTACAAGGAATAAATAAAATAGTTAACTCAAAATGAGAGTCGTGTAAGAAAAAAAAGAAAAAGAAAGAAACGAGGGAGACTTGAGCCGCCCAAAACAGTATGCGCTTTTCATTCATTGGCTCTTGGAGTTTATTACCGAACAGATATCTCTCCCCCTCTCTTACTCAAGTACAGCACTCATAATACAATAGTTGCACCTGTCCAATTATTACCATCTAGTCTCCCTCTACCTAACTCTCTCTGTCATGTTCCAGCGATGTCTGTAGCCACTTCTCAGATCCGCTCGCTTTCTCCATTTATCCTTTAATGTTTGTCCTCACGGTATGACTTTCTTTTTCTTTTCTTTTCTTTTCTTTTTTGGTTTCAACTATGCTTTCGGAACACATGGTATTTATGGCAGTCAATAATTGTTGAAATCCCTTCTTGTTTTTCTTTTAAATGAATGAAAATAGATTACGACGAATTTAGACTTTCTTATCCTGTGATTGTTTGTTTTTTGTGCTAATATTATTACTAATTTCTGTTTCTTTTTGTAGTTTTTAGATTTTTTTTTTAGTTTCAGATCTAGTATTTAAGATGAATTATCATTATTTATTTATTTATTTATTTATTGTGTTTTGATAGAAGAGTCCTGTTTCTTTTCTTGGTCGTATAATTCCTGGACATGGCTGTCTGCAGATTAGGCATTAGCATTTAGAGAGAAAAAAAACTTATTTTATTGGGAATTCAGACTCATAGTATTGAAATTTGATTTTTTTTTTTTTAATGAAGAATGGCCTATTTAATTACTTTTATACCATCTTTGATATGCTTAGAGCTACTACTTGATGCTGTACAATTCAGTAGGAATTCCTCCTGCCCGACACATGGCAGTCTCTCAAGGTATCATGTGTGGGTAGCATTGGTTACATTTCATTTTTTAGTTGATGAAGATATATTTTGTTTTATTATAATCTTTTATCTATAAGGAAACTTTTTTATTTTTTTTGTTGTGGATGAATGCTTTGTATTTTCACTATATTTGCAAAATAATATATGTTGTCCAACTCGTGGAACAAGAGATTGTCATGTGTTGAGCAGAGGAATTCCTAACGTCTTGTATATGCAATTTAGGTATACATAATGTTGCATAAGTTGATTGATGAAAGTCGAGATAAAGTAAGGAAATTTAAGAGAGGAAGTCAAAATGAGGAAAGGAAAAGAAGAGAAATGAGAAGAAAAGGAAGGAAGTTAAATTTCTGTTTTTTTTTTTTTTTTTTTTCCAGTTTCCTTCATATCATTTCCCTTCTTTTCCTTTCCTTTCCTTTCCATATGTAGTTAGTTATCTATACATACTGTTACAGTTTTCGTTTTGCGTTACATGGAGCTTCTTGATCTATTTATTTCTGAATGATAGAAAGAAGTGAAATTGAAACTAATATAATTTGCTTACAGTTTCATTGATGCTGTCTTCCATTAGAAATTCCATGTTCCATTACTGAATTATGTTGCAGTATCATTTTTACTCGATCTTTTGGAGGCCATTTTGAATCTTTTGACCTGGGTTATAATAAAATTAAAGAGGGTTACACTTACACAACTTATGTAATTGTATGTTCAATCTGCCTTATATGCCCACATTTAAATGAATAGAAGTTATTGGAGTGCACATGAATACTATTGATTCTGTTTGACATCCTTCTTTTCATATCTTTTTATGCACAGTCTAGTTAGCTTGATTTTTCAACAGTATCAATATTCTAAAGTGTAAATAATAATTCAGTCCCCTTGTTTTTAACGATATAATAACTGAATCCCTCTGGTTTTAGAAACCATAACATAGTCTCTTGACTGTCTATGACCGTTAATTCATTAAAAGCTAAGTTTTTTTTTTAAAAAAAATAATCAACAAAATAACCCTAGGTTTCTTTCAGTTGATATAGGATTTGAACCTACGACATTGGGTTTTGGAGACCCATGTTCTACCAAACTGAACTAAGAGCACTTTTTTATTACAAAAAAGAAAGCTGTAAGTAAAAAGATAACTGAATTGGTGATAGCTCAGCTCCTTATTTACGGACACTTAACGGAGGGACTAAGCTATAAACGGAAATAAAAAAAATAGGGATGCGATATTGGGATTTTTACATAATAGGGGGACTAACTAATTATTTTGCTAAAAACATGGAGACTAAATAATAATTTTCTCTATTTTAAAACTTGTTATTTATTGGTCTTCTCCTATTAACTCTGGTTTGTTTCTGTGGTGAATAAATGGTTGGGCTCACTATCAATGTCATTTTGGTAGGGAGGGCCCTCTCTGATTAAGGTTTGGGCACATTACTTTCCATATTTTTCTGTGAGTTTGAAAATTGCATGACAATGTTCTGGAAGACCTATTATATTAATTCCCTATTATTATTGTTATTATTTTTTTAATTCCCTATTATTATTCAGCAATATATTGTGTTTTCCTACTTTCTGCAGTCTAATGTGCTGAAGATATTGTATCCTGTCCGGTAAAAGATGGTCTATATTACTAGATTCTGTTCAATGACTTGTGAAATCATACATCAGTTTGAATTATATCTGATGTTGGTTTGATCTCTGTGCAGAAAACCTTTTTTGTTTGACCGTGTTCAGTAATCGTTCAAAGGTTCTCATTCCTTTTGCTTCCTGTCAGATTGACGAGGCTGAAGATTTGTGAAGAAAGGAGCATAAGAGGCTCGAAAGTTCTAAGCACAACAATTCTGGCTTAAAGGGTTTTATTGTTGGTTCTGAATTTTGCAAAGATGGACAGGTCAGATACTTCAGGCTTTGTAAGTGGTGGAGGTAGAATATTGGGAATTTTCCATTTCTCTATACCTTGTACCTGTTAGTATCCTCTGTCCAAATATTTTCTGCCAGATAAGCCTCTTGTTCCCCAGTGCTACAGTTTAGTGCTTCTGGACAATGAATCTTATCAAAAAGGGCCCACGATTTTCTCATAATAATGAGCTTCCAAAGAATGACTGTTTTGGTGATACCGCTTTGAGCTTGAACTGCCTTGGATATGGAGGAAGCAGTTCGGCCAATGCTGAGGGCGCTGATAATAATCTTAAGGTTAATTTCTCTAATGCTTCTGATGACGGTTGCAAGTTGGTGCTTGGATTGGGTCCAACACCAAGTGCATATTTTGATGATTGTTACAGCTTTGGGGTCAACAAAAATAAAGGGCTGGCTTCTGGTGCTATATTTCCCAAAGGGCTGTTGTCTGAGAGCAATTCAATCCTAAAACTTGGCCTTTCTGGAGGGGCTAAGGAAGCTTTGAGTGGTCTCGGCTGTTCAATTGAGGGGACTGATACAGATACTCCTATGCTGAACCAAATTTCTGGTGATGATATTAGAGTCCCGATTCCTGTTGTCGATGAGGGTTCCACCTCAGCAAAGAAGTCTGGTGGCTATATAGCATCACTTCTTTTGGCTCCTAGAATGGATGTTGGAAAAGCTCTGTCACAGACAGAACTTCTCAACTTTGGGACTGGATCGCATCATCAATTTCAGCTGAGCCATGAACTACCTGCCATTGCAGATTTCTCTGTGGGCACTACTTCTGAGCAAGCGATTTCATCCACTTCTTCTGACCACAGAACTAAAATTCCAAAGAAATGCAAGTTCTTTGGTTGCTCAAAGGGAGCACGGGGGGCATCAGGCCTTTGTATTGGTCACGGGGGCGGACAGCGATGCCATAAGCCAGGTTGCAACAAGGGAGCTGAGAGCCGAACAGCATATTGCAAGGCCCATGGTGGAGGAAGAAGGTGTCAACACTTGGGTTGCACTAAAAGCGCAGAGGGGAAGACAGAAAATTGCATCGCCCATGGTGGTGGCAGAAGATGTGGGTTTCCAGGGGGATGCACTAAGGCTGCACGAGGCAAGTCAGGGCTTTGTATTAGACATGGCGGGGGGAAGAGGTGTAAGGTTGAAGGCTGCACCCGTAGTGCTGAAGGACAGGCTGGGTTGTGTATTTCTCATGGGGGTGGACGCCGTTGTCTATACCAAGCATGTACGAAGGGTGCTCAGGGGAGTACCATGTTCTGCAAAGCTCATGGTGGGGGAAGGCGATGCATATTTGCAGGATGCAGCAAAGGAGCCGAAGGGAGTACGCCGTTGTGCAAGGGACATGGTGGGGGAAAGCGCTGCCTGTTTGATGGTGGTGGAATTTGTCCAAAAAGTGTCCATGGAGGGACAGACTTTTGTGTTGCCCATGGTGGTGGAAAGAGGTGTGTTGTGCCAGGCTGTACAAAGAGTGCGCGTGGCCGTACTGATTGTTGTGTCAGGCATGGTGGTGGGAAGCGGTGCAAGTTTGAAGATTGTGGGAAGAGTGCCCAAGGTAGCACTGATTTCTGCAAGGCTCATGGCGGGGGTAAACGATGTACCTGGGGTGAGGGAAAATGTGAGAAGTTTGCCAGGGGTAAGAGTGGTCTATGTGCTGCGCACAGCAGCATGGTCCAAGAGAGGAAGGCAAACAAGACTGGTTTGATCGGACCAGGACTCTTCCATGGCCTTGTATCTGCTTCGTCAGTTGCAGGGAGCAGCATAGACACCAACCATTCATATTCTGGAGTCAGTGCTGTCTCGGACTCCATTGATTCCCTAGAAAAGCCAGCAAAAAGACAACATCTGATACCAGCACAAGTACTGGTTCCTCTTTCAATGAAGGTCTCTTCGTCTTGTACAGGTTTTATGAATACTGAGAACCTAGAGGAAGGTACAAATGGCTATGGTGCCAGCAATGGTGGGATAAAGGGTTGTGATTATCTGGTTCCCGAGGGAAGAGTCCATGGCGGCGCCCTTATGTCATTGTTCGGTGGAAATCTAAAGAATTCAATCGATGGAGTTTGAAGCTGGTGAATTCCAGTAGTCGAAATATATCCAGGAAGAAAATTTCCAATGATGAAATTGTGGGCTGAAATTCATTGCTCCCTCAACTTTGTACATTTGGTCACACGAAACCCTGCTACTCTCAAGCAAAGACAATATGAGATACTCTGTCCAATTGCATCACAACAAGTGGCTTCCACCATTCAGTAATGGAAATGGATGAAGGGGCTGAGGTTGGAAGTAAATAGGCTGGTTTAATCCAATCAAAGTAGGGGTTTGATTTAACCAAATGTGTAAATAGAGGGACCATGGTGTGATTTATAGCTTGAAATAGTGTACAAAAGTGTGAAGCCTGTGTATAGTTGTCGTTAGTACATAGCGTTTATTTGATTATGGCAGGATACTGCTGTTTAGGCACTTAAATTTCTCTAGCTAGGCAACTCGACATTGCTACGTGAGGCATTGCTTTCATGGGATCAATAGCCCCCATTGCTTCCGGCGGCCCCTCCCGCCCTGGAATTATTCCTCTTATTTTCTGTGCAAAACTACCATTTTTTGTTACCTGGAAGGATTCTTATTACACTTGTATCACAGTCAAGGTTTAGCATGTTTTAGAAGATAGCTACAATCATGAATGAATGAAGATTCCTGACCTTCCGACATGAAGGCCAGTACCATAGAGGCACTCGTGCTGAATAATGATGTTTTCGACACGTCTATTACTCACAAGGAGATGGGAAAAGTCAACAAGGCAGAATGGCGACAGATTAATGCTATTGGTTGTTTTGTGGGTGAGGAATGTTTTGATTGGTTGATGGGTGATGAGGCTTCCTATTTTCTTAAAAAAAATATGGGCTAGGTTTTAAAGGGATGTCTTTGTTTTCCATAGACAAGAGCAATAGCTCATAATTAGTTCAAAGCACAAAGTAAATCAAGATACTTCTAAATGTATCACCAAAACTTTATTGAGCAATCTGATATATGAATGAAGGTTACGGAATATCAAAGAAATGAACTTTTGCTAAAGAATACCTATAAATAAATGAAGGAATAACAAATCCTACTATGCTGAGTTTTTAGCCGAGCGAAAAGTAAAAAGTGTTGTTTTAATGTATTTTTAAATAAAAATATTTTGAAAAATAATTTTTTATCATACTCTCAAACAAGTTATAACAACAAAACTCATAAGCAAACTATAGAAACTTAGATAGGAATGACCAACAAGAGAGTCTATATATAATATTATAAAAGTTAATTATATCATATACTGTAACAATCAACGAGAAAAATTGTTTGACATGCATTTCAAATAATTTTGATGTATTAAATTTATTTGTTTTAATGATTTTTGATGATTTTGATGTACTGATATTAAAAATAAAAAAATATTTTGATGTATTTCAAATAAAAAATATTTTTGAAAAGTATCATACATTAGAATACCAAACTTACATGTCAACAAAATTAAGAGTTTAGTAAATATACATGTTACTTTAGTTTATTTGTTAATGTTTATTCTAATGACTTAAAATGAAATATGAGAAAATCGTTATATATATATATATATATATATATATATATATATATATATATATATATATATTATCAATTGTGGGTAAGAAAACACTTGTGTATAAAGGTTATAATAGTTAAGTAAATATACAAGTAGTTTCTTTTCTCTTTATAATTTGTTTTTACAATGGGGTAAAATTTCAAATTAGTTTTTATATTTTAAGATTAACTTCACTTCTCTAATCCAATCAAAATAAATCATAATTATTAGTAAATGTATAAAATAAATATCTCTATCTACCATATAATTTTATATATATATATATATCACTTAAGACTAGTTTGGCCACTACACTAAATTTAGTCCAAAGTTTTTAACTTGGATGAAAATAATTACCAAGAAATACCTGCCAACATTATATAAAAATTTTAGTGAGAGAAAAATCAATGCATACCAAATCTTTGATGAAATTGATTACCCCAACTGGAGATGGAAAATATAATTGTTTTTATTCCTGTAACAATCTTGACTAATCCCTATATTACATAAGAGTGATATGTGCGCTTCCATGGCCCTTCCTGCCATGTTTGCTGGCATCTGAACTTTCAAATCTCCCTATAGAAATTACATCAGCGAGAAACTTCAATATATGATATAAACTAGGCATTGAAAAGAAAAGAAAGGTAAAAGAAAAGAAAAGACAAAAATTATACACATCTGTTTTGATCAGTTTCAAACACAATAGCTCTTGAAGAGACTTCAGTTGTGCCCTTAAAAGGGATGATCATCTTGGTCCAGACAATTCATCTGGAGGGATGTGGGATGAAGAATCAACGATCCAATTAGTGTGTGCGTGATGAGTGTGGTTAAACTCTTGGCGGAACACCTCCTCTTTCTGCCATTCCTCCCATCTCTCCGCCAAGCCATCCCCTTCCAGCATTCTGACCACTTCTGACATCTTGGGTCGTTCCATTGGGGAGCTTTGTGTGCACAGCAGAGCCACTTGGATCAGATTCTCAACCTCATCATCGATGTAATTTCCCGTCAGATCAGCATCAACCAGCATCTCCAACTTCTTATCTTTTAGAAGTCCCTTCACCTGAAATTTCAGAGATGAAGTCAGACTGAAAGAGAACAAAAACAAGAAAGCAAAGGAAACCATTTGCAAGACTTGAGCCCAATACCTACCTCTGTGCTTTGAAGAGACTATGAATAGACAGCAGTAAAAAAGTTTTTACATTGAACTGACAAACTATTGTTCATTTATGAACAATATATTAGGGGATTTTAGGCTGAATCTTTAATGTGTAATTGTTGCAGGGTTGGTTAGGTTAGCAAATGAGGTTGCTTGGGGATTATTAGTGAGTGTTTTAAGGCTAGTTTGATGGAAAGAAGGTTTAGGGTACATTTTTAGGAGTCCACAAAGGAGGGAAAACCTAAACTTCACACTTAGGGTTCTTAGAAGTCACGCCTAAGAGGAGATTGCATCACACAAACAAACACAAAATAGTTGGAACTTCATTCATTTTAACTGATTCTGAAAATAAAACATTACAACCATTGTATTTATTGATTTACAGCTCCTTTCCTAATCTAGCAAGGACTTAAGAATCTTAAACCACCAATATAACTATTCTTGACTAATAAAATAAATATTATAGAAAAATAAACCTACACAAGCAAAGCTTAGTCTAGTGGTTGTATACATGTAGCTTCTTTTCTTCAAAAAAAAACAAAGAAAGAAAGAACCTAGACCTAAGCAATTTTCCAGTAAACATAAAAATTACTAAAATACTCCAGCATTCTAGAATTTAAATTAAGATGCATAAATCTTAACTATTTTTCACCTACATCACATTTTCCTTGACCACCTCAGCAAAAATATGAAAATCCCAAGTGATGAAGGATTCTAGAAAATTCACCATCTTCCAATGTCATCAAAGTTCTAATGTAAGGCAATGAGGGAATGCAGCGAATACATACCCAATCAAGTAACATTACATCATCGTCATTTGCAAGCCGAGCAAGATCAAAAGCCCTCTGTCCAGTGATAAGTTCAAGAAGCATGACACCATACCCGAAAACATCAGTCTTCTCTGAAGACTTTCCTGTTGATAGGTATTCAGGTGCTATATGCCCAATTGTGCCACGTACTGCAGTAGTAACATGAGTATCTTTGTAGTCCATGAGTTTTGCCAGCCCAAAATCTCCAACAACTGCTTCAAATTCCTCATCTAACAAAATATTTGCAGCTTTCACATCGCGGTGAATAATCTTGGGATCACAATGATCGTGCAAATAAGCCAACCCTCGTGCGGATCCTAATGCAATTTGCTTCCTTATTGGCCATTCAAGTGGGGATTGTGATTCTGAACGCTCTGATTAAGGCGTCAATTTGAGAAAAAACAATAATTCATAAAACAGGCCTTGGGGTTATTAGAAAGTTCAATAACTTGTCTACAAATAGAGCCAGTATACAAACTTCTAAAATGTGTAGCAACTTCCATGCTTTTGCAATACCAAATATATATATATATATATAGATTTCCTTTTTTCTCTAATTTTCTTTTGGCACAAAAAGAAGAATCTTGTTAAGAGAGAGAAAATAACACGAGGAATATAAGATAATAAAATAATCATGTCCAATTTTTTATATTCTTTCTCTAATTTTCTTGTTTTTATTTAACTATCTTTTTTAAACAATGATTAAGGGATTTAGGTTACATTTTCTTAAACATGAAGGGGGGTTTAGTCAAAACTTCAAATTTTTGGAAGAATTTCACTCTCAAGGGGGTTATTGTAATTTACCCTAAAAAAGGAAGAAAAACAATAAAATAAAATTAAGTTGACAAAGCATATTTTTCCCTCGGAATGTATAATGAGGAAATACAAAGATCCCTGCAGGCTGAAAAGGCACTAAACAAAGAAGCCAAAATGCAAGATTGGAATTGCAATTGGAGAATTTCTATTAAAATTAGAATTGAAAATAAACTAATGTTAAGATTAAAGATTGAAATCCTTAGTTGACCAGAATATGGACCTGATGTCACAAAAATATGCAAAATATATAAAGCTACCTTAAGGGGAAAAAACTGAAATGGATTGGCATCATGGAAAAGGAATCACTTATAAATTACATAACAAAAGTAGATAAATATAGCAAAGAAAGATGCTGGCTGATAGCAGTACCTCTTAAACATGATGCTACACTTCCATTAGCCATATACGGATAGACAAGCAACCTCTCAGTTGGAGTCATGCAAAAGCCACGTAGACGAAGCAAGTTCCGATGCACAGCCATGCTGATCATCTCAACTTCTGTCTGGAACTGCAGTTCCCCACCCTGGGTGCGCTCCTCTTTCAGTCTTTTAACAGCCACTAGAGAACCATCAGTTAAACGTCCTTTATAAACCTTTCCGAACCCACCCTTGCCCAAAATGTTTTTGGAACTAAAATTGTCAGTTGCAACTTGTAGCTCACGCAGAGAAAACCTTTTGAGCTGTCCAAGATGAACTTCTGGGTCCTCTTCAGCTGCACAAATGTAGATGGAGTGAAAATGCATCCTAAACAGAATAGATTTCAGTTCTGATCAATCATGACCTCTTTCAAAAAAACACTGACCAGGTACATCAAAGAAGTGGTCCTGTGGTTTTCTTTTTCGCCAATAAGCAAGTACCATTGCAGGGGCTGCAAACAGAAGAGCAGCACCAGCAGCAACTCCCCCAGCAATAGCTCCAGTGGCACTATTTCCTATTGCAAATGATATTTCAAAAATTTACCATGCCAAGAATGTATTCAGAAATACCCAGAACAACATACATTTTCAAATGGAAGAGACCTTCGAACTCAACACCTAGATGACATGAGGTGCTTATCTTAAACCCTCTCAGCCCCTTCCCCCTTTTGGTTAAATAAGAAAATAAAAAGTTGAAATTGTAACTGACCATTAGAAGGACCCCTTGATGGTGGAGAAAGAGGAGGAGGTGGAGGAGCTTGAGAAGCATTGAGTTTATTGTTGGCAAAACTGCAAAAAAAATGCAGCGGTTAGTAAAACAGGTACTGTGCAACCACAACCACTAAATGATACTGACAAATAGAATTACTAGCAACAAACCTGATAGGAGTGAAAAAAGAGAATGAGCCATTTACAGGGACATCTCCTGTTAGTTGGTTGTTAGAAAGATCCCTGCACAAATAGCAATATATTTTCATTCAAGCAATATTTGGTGCCTGGGGAAGTTAAGGATACACCTATTCATGATAACAAAAATATTGTCATCAGCAAAATACTACTCACAGGACTTGCAAGGTCGTAACCGTAGTTAAATTCACAGGAATTGTTCCCGACAAGGTGTTGTTGTTGAGACGCCTATTTCACAAAACAGAAGAGTCATGTCCCGAATCTCCATTACATGCTAGACTACATTTAAACAAAACAGCCAGTGCACGTGCAGAAAAAACTTTATGCACTGCTAGATGTGGAAAGCCAGATTTCTAGATGGAACTTGCTATCACTTGAAGTGCAAAATATTGCTTATCAACAAACTGTGTAATCTGATTTATCATAAAAACATGCACTGATATATTACTGAGTGGGATATGCCTTACTTCACCCCTCATCTCTTCAGTGAAATTTGTCAGTGCATGAAACTTATTATGGTAAAAGTAGGAAAAAAATCTTCATTTCATATTGCCACAAAAAGAACAGCCATATAAAGTGTACAGCCAAAATGCACACATACATACCCATTTCTTTATAACATAGTGCCTACTCTGATTATCATAAAATATTGTATGGACCAATTACCGCCTGCACATGCATTAATTCAACCCTTGCCTATTCTTCAGTGAAATTATGCAAGTGAAAGCAAAATTATTATGATAAAAGATGGAAAAATATTTCTCTTCTTTTCATACAGCCACAAAAGGAACAGCTATGTAAGGCCCACAGCCAACACACACACACACACACACACACACACACACACACACACATGCAAGTCTTGTCAGTGGACTCAAACTTCCATGAGAATATAAAATACACAGCAAATGAGTTCCAAGTTTTACAGAAATATTGGATGAAAGGAATGGTTTCATACAAGAAACGTAGTTTCTGAAGCTTGCCCAATGTCTGAGGAATCGGACCAGTTAAGTTGTTCAAGTAAAGATCCAAGCTCACCAAGTTTGTCAGATTCCCAAGCTCATCTGGAATTTTTCCAGTTATGTTATTGCTGTAAAGTTCCCTGTCAAAAGAGCTCCATTTACCAAGTGTAATTCAATGACAAAAACAGGGACGGGGTTTCAACAAAAGCGTGCCTTAAAAAAATATTTAATTCCAGGTAATGTAACTCATCTATCAACTGTTGCTAGGAAATGGATGGTAGGGGAAAAAATTCTCGTATGGTATAGCTAATATTAGATGGTTTCCAAATTATAGATATACACAAAAAACATGTCGAGAGTCTATGAAATGCGATGTCACTTTAAAACCTTGGTATGTATTAGCAGGATCATGTCTAGAATCAATTCATTCAAATAGATTTAGACAGCTCTTTTTCAAGTGGATATAGGGCAAAGCAGGCTCCATGGGTATGGAAAATCGATATGGATATGGATATAAGCTGACTGTTTTTCCTCTCTTCTTTTCATTTTTTAATAGGCACATATAATGAACCATTCTTCCATACAATCTACTTATGCATAATTCATGATGTGAAGCAATCAAACAAAGAAGAACTCGAACGACTTACAAGTACTGCAAATTTAAAAGCACCCCAAGTTGTGTAACCAGTTGACCAGATAGATTTGCATTTCCAAGATCACTGAAAGTAAAAGTAGCGAGTTGTTAGCTATGGTAGCCGCCATCATCATCATCATCATCATCATCAAGTAAATTTAAACTACCAACTCAATAAATAAACTTACACACGCGTGACACTATTTTCATTATTGCATGTAACATGAAACCAAGTGCAGGGATTGACAAGAGTAGCATCCCAACTTTGAAGAACATTGTTCGGATCAAGCAAATTCGTCTTTAATGCATTCAAGGCATCGCCTGTCTTGCCACATAAAACCATATCATGCAAATTTGGTAACCGACAAGTAAAAAAAAAACAAGAAAAAGAAGAAGAAGCATACCTTCTACATTACTGGAGACCCTGACGACGACCAAATGAAAGACCACAGAGAAAGCAGAGGTCCAGATCGCCCACATCCCTTTTCCTTTATTTCTTAAACCCAGAAATTTATTTCATTTCTTTAGCCCACCTTGACTTTGCACAGAAGAACAAAATTACAAGAATCAAACCCGTTGACCCAAATCACTAAAATCAAAACTATTCACAACCCAATATGAATTATAAGCAAGAACTTGGAATTCGAGCAAGATAGAGAGTTGATTTTCGGTGTGTTTGGTGGGAGAGGGAGAGAGAGCTGGGCACCAAAAAAGGAGAGTTTTTTTTTTTTTAAAGAATAGTAAGAGAGAAGAGTTTGCAGGAAGTTTTTCAATGATCTACGGCTTGGGACGGAAAGGGGTTAGTCAAAGACAACAACATCTCAAATTACCCACACAAACCCATTTGGAATGCCACTGCACTTTGGAATTTTTTATTATTTTATTATTTTATTTGGTTACTATTTTTGAAAAGAAAATTCGAAGAAAGTTCGGAGAGAGGAAATATTATCATGTTATTTATATTTTAAAATTATTTTATAAAAACATTTATTTTATATCTCCATCTCTTTTCTTTTAATTAAAATTATCTCTTTTCTTTTAATTAAAATTTTTCTAACTCGTATAAAAAAAACATTAATATTTTTTTTATTAAGTCTATTTGGAGTGTGGTTATGGTTACTTTTTAAAATATTTTTTGTACTGAAATATATCAAAATAATATTTTTTTTATTTTTTAAAAATTATTTTTAAGATCTGCACATTAAAATAATTCAAAACATACAAAAAAATTAATTTTTAATAAAATAAAATTAAATTTTTTGAAAACACGAATTGCACCGCATTCCCAAACCACCTCATAATCAAATTTTGTTTTTATTTTTTTTATTATCTTTTACATATTTTAATTAAACACAACTTGGTTGAAAAAGAAAATAGATAATAGCACTTGTTATTTCTAATAAAACAGATGACAGAAATGGAGCAAGTAAATAAATGGAGAGAACTAGATAGTTGGCAAGTAATTTGGTGGGAGTTTGGCTGATTTTTTTTTTTGCGGTGTAAAAAAAAATTCATAACTCGACTTGAGAATTAAAAAAAAATTTGTCAATCTCTAATAATCAAAATATAAAAAACTAAAATCAAGAAAAAAAACTAATGAAAAAAAAAGTTTTATAAAATAAAATACCTGTAAAAACCGGGTGAGGTCATTAAAACTCGCGAGTAGGATCATGCGAATAAGACAATCCAATAGAAAGCAAAACAGGAAAAGAAAAAAAACAAAGTTAAATTTTAAAAATAATTGATTTTGAAAGACAAAATCGAAAAGGATAAAAAAATGACCTAAAAATAACTTGGGCCACCCAAACAAATCTCCTATTATGAGATAAGAATAACTTGATTGAAAAGAAAATCAAAGAAAATAATGAAGTTCAATTTTCAAAATGAACAACTTCAAAGGATGTAATCGGGAAAGAAAACAATGTCAACCCATGTTAACTTTTCAAATTCATGACTCTAATTAGTGACTAAACTGAAATTATTGCATTAGGAAAGCCACTATTTTAAAACTCGGTTCTACCCGACAGGTTAATCCGTGGCCCATGGCTTAGACTGAGTCGGGTTTCAAAAGAAATTTGAAAAGAATTGATTCAATGTAAGACGATCAAAAAGCCAGGTTGACCTACATCCAGTAACCTGGGGCAAATCCAGCTAAAACCCATTGACTATTTTCCTTTTTTTTGTTTTTTTTTCAAAATGGTATCATTTTTACTTTTTTTATAAAACAAAAACATTTGGTTGACTTAGTTTAGCTCGGGTCAAACCTTAAATATCATCAAATTTTGAATTGAAGGCCGAAATTAGAAAGAAAAATCAAATTCACAAAAAGACTCTAAAAAAATAAAAATCAAGAGAATGAGGACCAAACATGAGAAAAATAAAAATAAGATCATGGATCTAAAGATGAATTTGAAAAGAAATTAAAACTTAATAAAAGAGTCATGAATCTAAATCATAAATCAAAACATTGAGGGTTAAACATGAAACATAATAAAATAAAAGGATAAAATTGAAAAAAAAAAGCACAATTAAAAGAAATGAGGATCAAATGTGATAAAATTAATTAATAACACTCTCTTCTCATTTTTCACAAGGGCAACATGTTTTTTAAGGTTGAAGAGAGAGGAAATAGAGGGGGAAAAAACATCATCGAAGCTCGTGACATCGAATGCCGCCTTGAAATATGGTGTTCGACTACTAGGAGGCACTGCACATGATGACACGTGAGATACATGTGCCAACAACTTTTCTCTTCTTTTTTAATTTAATTTATTCAAATACCAAAGTGTCCTTAACCCCTCATAATATTAACGAAAAAACATAATAAAAAGACCAAAAAAACTCTTTAATCTTAGTTATAGATTATTTGACTCAAATAGCACTTTAGTAACTACATTGTGCCAAGAAAAATAAAAAACTAAATATGCCCATTTTCTTATAGTTAAGGAAATTCAACTTTTGAGGATACTTTAGACATTACATTATGCAAATAAAAAGTTAAAAGACTTTTTTACCTCTTTTCAATCTTGTAACAACAAATGTGTCCTGTGAAAATATCATATTACCTTTAAATGCATGTTATAAGACTTAAATTGTTAAGGGCAGAACAATAATTTCATTGTAGAAATCCACAGTGAACTGTGAGTGTGTGCGCGCAGTGAAACTCCGAGTTTTTTTAGGTTTTGTTATAATTATAATAGATAAAGTGAAGGATGAACATCATATTAATCCTCATATTATATATAGTTTCTCAATTAAGTCATCTAATTATTATTTTATAAATTTTATTCCCCTTCTACCCACCTCTCCTTTTATTAAAATATTAAAGACGATGCAATGTTATTTTTTTGTTTTCTATATAATCTTAATTCTCACAAGTTATCAGTACAAAAACACTCAATTTTGTATCTCCTCATCCATCATATGCAAGAACAATTATAATGATATATCAAAACAATACTTTTCCTCCAATTGTGCACAAGATAAATAATAAGAAAAATTGGATGTATTTTGTTAAAAAGAAAAGTAAATGGCCAATGAGTTTCATCTGAACTAGTATTATTGTCCTTATTATTTAAATCTTGAGTTTAAATATTTCTTTTGTAAAAAGAAAATATCATAATAGTTGAAGTTCAATTTAATACAATCCCTTTTTATAAGTTTTTCTCCGTTCCTTGTTAATGAAGTTTTTGTTGTAGTTTGTGGTTCATAGATAGACGCCAAGTTGAACAGAGTGGAATGAGGGGACCAAAGCGTATTGAGTGAAGTATAGCGGAACAACTATTAGGTGGTTTAAGGTCTACCATAAATACATACTATGTAACCCTATTCGACATATAGTGAAAATAAAAGCTCATGTGAATATAGGCACTTTGTTGAACCATGTTAAATCTTATCTTCTTTCTAGTTGCTCTTTTATTATAATATTCATTAATAATTGCTGCATGTTTTTCATAAAAATTGGTATCATAACTTATCTACGATGTCATGGATTTCTTCTGTAAAATTCAACATGGTCAAGTTTGATGGATATGGAAATTTTAGATTATAGCAGAGGAGGGTGAATGGCCTATTGGTGTGGCATGCTATGGTGAAGACGTTATACAGAAAGCAACCAAAAATTATGAACGACATAGATTAGCTGGAACTTAAAGCAAGTGTTGTGGCAACTATTAGACTTTGTCTGGATGATAACATGATATATCATGTCATGGATACGGAATCGCCAATGGTAGTATGAGAAAAACTAGAAAGTCGGTATATGTCCAAGTCGTTGTCAACAAACTTTATCTCAAGTAGAAATTGTTTGGTCTTAAGTTGTTGGAGGGCACATATTTGAATCAGCATATCAACATGTTTAATCAGACCATTAGTGATTTAAAGTGAATTAATATGAAGTTCGACGACAAAGAGAAGGTGTTGATGTTACTGAATTCCATACTTGTTTCCTTTATGTATAAAAAATCAGTTACAACCCTGATGTTGAGGAAATAAACTCTCATATTGAAAGAAATCACAACCCTGAATTCTAAGGAGGAAAGCTGGTGACAAAAATTCATAAGGTGAAGGGCTGGTGATAAGGAGTAATTAGGAACGTGGGAGAAACAAGTCCCAGAACGAATCGGGAAATAACAAAGCTCGATCTAAATCCAGGAAAAGAAAGGACATACAATATTATAAGTGTAGCAAACCACAACATTTAAAATGAGAATGTCTAGAGAAAAAAAAGGATATAGAGAACAAAAAGGGTTCATCACAGATTATTGGATATTGGATTAGACATGCTCTTACCATATGACACCAAATAAAGATCAGTTAGACACTTACAAGTTAGTTAATTCTAGTTTTGTTCTAATGAATAATAATGATCCATGTAAAGTTTTTTGAATAAGGAATATCAAAATTAAAATGTTTAATGGTGTTGTTAGAACTTTGTGTGATGTTAGACATATACCAAGTTTTAAAAAAAATCTAATTTTATTAGGCACTTTAGACCATAATAAGTTAAGTTTCAAGTTTGAAGGTGAAGTACTGAAGTTGAGTAAAGGTGTTATGACAACGATGATGAGATAAAGATTATAGAGAAATATTTATAGATTGTTAGGTACCACAGTCATAGGTGGAGCTATAGTCGTAGAATTTGAGTCAAATAACATAATTTTATGGCATATGTGATTAGGCTATATGGGTGAGCATGTGATGATGAAGCTTCATAAGAAGAATATAGTGAAGGGTGTCAAAACATGAAAACTTGATTTTTGCAAGTATTATGTTATTGGAAAACAAAATAAGGTGCAATTTAAGATATATATTATATACACACGATAATAGGGATTCTTGACTATGTTCATTCATATGTTTGGGGACTAGTAAGGGTAGCATCACGTGGAGGATACATGTATCTTATAATTTTTATTAATGACTATTCATGAAAGATTTAGGTATACTTCATGTGACATAAGTTCAAAATATTTGCCAAGTTTAATGTATAGAAAACAAAAGTAAAAAACCAAACATAAAGGAGGATCAAATGCCTTAGGTCAGAAAATGGTACTAAGTATACATATTCAAAGTTTAGGGTATTGTATGAATAGCATGGGATCAAGAGAAACTTCACAATACACAAGACATCACAACAAAATGGTATAGTAGAAATGATGAACAAAACAATAGTTAAAAAAACAAAGTGTCATAGGTTGAATGCAGGGAATTTTAGGCAGAAGTAGTGAATATGATGCTTTTTAATTAATAGATCATCTAAGGCAACATTAGATGAGAAAGTAGTAGAAGAGATATAAACAGGTAGTCTAGTAGACTACTATGGTTTGAGGGTGTTTGGATGTCCAGCCTATGTGCATGTCTCTAATGAGGAGAGGTCAAAGCTTGATGTGAATTCTAGATAATGTGTCTTTCTAAGGTGTTAGAAAGGGATGAAAGGTCTCAAGCTCTAGGACCTGAAGGAAAATAAAGTGGTGATCAGTAAAGATGTGGTTTTTTTTAATGAAAAATCCATGTTACAATATACTCAGGAAGAAAAGAAACAAGTGCTAGAAAATTACAGCAAAAATAAGCATGAGGTGCAGATGGAGCTAGAGACTCCTATTAGATAAAACACCATTTAGAATGAAGGGAGACTTAGACGCACTATCAAGCAAACCTAGACCCATTATCAGGCTACCCATCAGGTATAATTTTAAAGATTTAGTCACTTATGTATTTATTACTAGTAGCGAGGGTCTTACTACTTTTCAAAAGGTATTACACAACCAAGAGAAAAGTAAATGGATGGTGTTATGGAGGAAAAAAATGGAGTCTCTACATAAGAACCAAACATGAAAGTTTGTTGAACTTCCAGAAGAGAAAAGGGCAATAAGATGCAAATACGTTTATAAAAATAAAAAAAGCAATATCAGAAAAAAAAGGATGAGAAGTTCGAGGCTCGTTTAATAGCAAAGGGTTATTCACATAAGAAAAGGGTTGATTATTATGAAATATTTTCCCTATAGTCGGATATACTTCCATCGAGGTAGTGTCTTGGTAGCACATTTCGATATGCAGTTATAATTGATAGATGTCAAGATATATTTTTTCTATGGTGATTTGGAGGATTAGATTCACATGGTACAACCAGAAGGGTTTAGTCAATCAAGATAAAAACACTTGGTATGTAAATTGAGAAAATCAATTTATAGGCTGAAATAGTCTAAGGTAGTTGTATAAGCGATTTGACTCCTACATGATCAAGATTGATTATAAGAAATGTAAGTATGACTATTGTGTTTATGTAAAGAGCCTTGATGATGATTATTTTATTTTTCTGTTGCTTTATGTGGATGATATGTTGATTGCTGCAAATAATATGAGTAAGGTCAACAAGTTAAAGACTTTGTTGAGTAAAAAATTTGACTGAAGGATTTGGGTGCTGCTAAGAAGATTTTTGGGATGGAGATTAACAGAGACAAAGCTTTTAGAAGATTATGGTTATCTCAACATAGCTATGTTTAGAAAGTGTTGCAAAGGTTCAAGATAGATAATGCAAACTAGCTAGTACACCTTTGGCGCGTCATTTTAGATTATATATTACACTATGCTTGAAGATAGATAACACAGTAAAAGACATGTCAAAGGTCCCATATGCTAATGCAATGAGGAGTTTAATATATGTTATGGTTTATACAAGACCAGATTTGGCACAATTAGTTTGTATGGTGAGAAGGTTTATATGAAATCTAGGATGACAATATAAGGATGCAGTCAAGTGGATCTTTAAATACTTAAAGGGTACTACAATTATGACATAATTTTTAGTAGACAACATAATGATCTTCCTATCGTGGGATATATAGATTCAGACTATGCCAAGGACTTTGATGATAATAGGTCTACCACATGTTATATTTTTACTGTAGTAGGAGGGTCTATTTGTTGAAGGTCTATGATTTAGTCTCTAGTTGCACTATCTACTACTAAGTCAGAATATATATAGCAGTGGCTGCCAAGGAAGTTTTGTGGCTTATATGTTTAGTCAAAAAGATAGGTATTTAATAAGGTGGAGTTCAGTTGTATTGTGACAATTAATATCATTTACTTGGTAAAGAACCAAATGTATCATGCAAGAACCAAACACATAGATGTAAGATTTCACAGGATCAGGGAATTGGTTGTTTTTTTAGTGAACTGTTGCTTGAGAAAGTTCACACTTTTGAGAAGACAACATACATGTTAACAAAACTTGTTACCACAAACAAGCTCAAGCATTACTTGAGCGTTATTTAATGTCTCCAGATGCTTGATAAGAGATGTCATAACCTATTTTCCTAGGTAGAGTTTCGATTATGCTTTCCCTACTTTTTTCTCTAAAGGATGGATATTCGTCAAAGTGGAGATTGTTGTAGTTTGTGGCTTATAGGCAGATGTCAAAGTATAGTTGAATGATTGATGGGTTGGGGGTGTGGGGGCAATGCTTCCGCGATACGATAAAGAAGTATTATTAAAATTTCTTAATATCCCTTAAGCGGTTGGACTCTTGGGTAGTTTAGGGTCTACTATAAATACACACTATGTAATCCTATTCAATATATTATGAAAATAAAAGTTTAATGCTCGTATAAAAGTAGACATATTGCTAAACCATATTAAATCTTTTATTCTTTCCAGTTTCTCTCCTATTGTATTATTCATCAATAATTGTTGTAGGTTTTTCACAACAATTTCATTTCAACAAACAATTTTTAAAACATAAAAGATTCAAAATTCATTATGAAATTGTAAAACATAAATTGGCAAATATATAATGATCTTGTTACCATAGCAAAAAATAATTCAAAATAAATATCAAGAAATTATTATACCATCATTATTATACATAAGCATCCAAAAAATAGATTTATTTGATGATCATGCAAGTGTATCACATTTTCTATGCTTAAACATGTTATTCATAGATAATGAAAATCAAGTCATAAATAGGACCTTTAAAAAATGGATATTTCTCACATATAAAGACTCCGTAATCCCATTTAAAAGCATAAAATAAAAGATCCTTCCACACTTCTAGCATTAAAAAAACAACAATTTTAATACTTTGTATATTATATGCTAATTGAGTACTCTCACCCTTCCCCTACTCCTTTTCCTCCTGGTTGCAACTTCATTAGTAGTGTTTTAACTTTAGTTTTGGTATCATTGCTTCACCCTTGCACCTTATTTTATTCCTTAAACTCTTTTTCATCCCGTTTAATATTGTATACCTATGTTTTCTAGCTCTAGCTTCAACATACTGTCTCTTTACAACTCTTATATTTACAAGTGTCTGGGATGTTATCATATTATAAGAGTTTATTAGTTATTGTTACTTGTTGACATACACAACAATTTATCTATTATTTTTTAAAATTGTATTATGAATTATGCAGCAAATCAAGGTTGTCAACAATGATGTTTTGACTCGACATGGAAAATGTAATGTAAATCAGATCGTAAAATTATAAGTAGTTTTTTTTTTCATATATGGTTCATACAAACAATAAAAAATTCCATTAATAAAAATTTGATGTGCTTGTTATTGCATGATAAAATCCTACAATGCAAGACCTAAGGGAAAAAGTTGGAAGTGGTTAGTATGACTTTGCATCCAAGAAAAAACATTGGAAACAACTATGTTTTCACAACTATGCTCTCTTGTTAGCTAACACTAGTTCCAAAGCTCCCTCCAAATGCATGACTATCTGTAGTGTTGTAACTTATCTGATGTCTTTTGCTTTGATGAATAATACATCACTTTTAGATATTGTTATACTTTCATAAGTTTCAGATATTATTTGTTACATATCATGAATCTCAACAAGTGTATCAATATGGAATTGTAGGCTTTGTATGAACTAAAACAAATAATTCAAATTAAGACTTTTATTTTTAATCTTGAAGTCTAGTTCTTTGTTCGATCATATCTTAGATAAGTTATGAGATTTTCTATAGAGAAATCATAAAGTTATAAACTTGTTTGAAAGACTATGGTATTTAGGCATAAACACATAGTGGATCAGACTTTAAAGTATGGTCGTTCACTTTTGTCTATAAATATATCCCTATAAAATAAGAATTTTCAAAGTTTTGTCCCATAAAGAAAATTTTTTAATTATTACAAAGGGTTTAAGCGAGATTATGTTTCCTTCATTCTTGCATTATCGATTGAAGAAAAATCCATAGATACAAGGGCTTGTGGGGCTCATGTGTTAGTAGTAAACACAAGGGTATGCAATGAGGAAGATAAGAATTTCAAACTTAGAATTACTGTAAAATCATAAAATCAGTAGTAAAATCATGATTTTACCGATTTTACATGATTTTAAATGATTTCAATATGATTTTATCATATTTTTTACATGATTTTGCACGATAAGTATATATTGACTTGTAAATTCATATGATTTTATGAGTCAACTCGTGATTTTAACAACCTTGCACCAAATATCACTATAGAGTTGATGTTACAAAAAAAAAAAAAAACAACAAAAAGTAACAAGATAAATTGAAAATAAGAACAATAACTTACATTCCATATACTTAACCTACTAATTGTCTAATCAACAAAGTAACCAAATCCCTAGTATAGGTGTTTCCTCTTACTTGAAGATGCATCAGCCTTATTAGCCTAAATTATAATTGTTTAGGTGTTGAAAAAAGATTGATTATAATATAAATTGGAGGTTACTAAATAGTTGAGATTTGTTCTCTACTTTTCTTTGAAACTACTATTAGTTTTAGTTTTGAGGAAAACTAAGAATTATGCATTGGTCTTTTTTGTACTTTTTTTTCTATCATAAGTTTTGATCATTCATGCCATTATTTGTCAAATTATTTTCAATTTTATTAATGAATTTATTCTTAAGTTGAACCTATAGTATTTCTAAGATATGTTTTTTTAGTTAAATGGGGGAATTAACCATCATATTTATTTGATTAGTTTAAGCTTTTGGAACTTAAATCACGCAAGGCATGGATATTGGCTTTATGTGCCCTTTTTAATTATTTTATGTTAAACCTATTTATTCAGGCTTTATTTTAGTTTAATTAAGAGTGACTCAACATGATATGGTTTTTCTAATCAATCACTTACCATTCTATCATGTGGGAACATAAATTTAAAATTACACTACTAAAAAAATTACATAATGTTGCAACCTCACAAAATTAGCAAATACATTATGAGGAAAAAATATAATTGATATAAATTATAATGGAACCTCATCAATTTGACATGGATTCTTAAAAATAGGAATCACACATACTTGAAGTCAAATCTAATATTGATTTATGATATGAGTATATATGTGAAACATGTGACAAATAAATATAATTTTATAGTATGCAATTTTTATATAAAAATTATTGTAGATTCTCATTAAGCTAAAGTCAGATCCTAGAAAAAGAAATCTTGTTAACTCAGGTTAGTTTACAATTTCCAATATGAATAGCATATATGGAGATATGATAAGGAAATATGCATGAAATACTTATAAGAAAAATAAAGATGCTAACTTTATATATATAAAAAAAACACATAAGAAAATGGTATTGATGACAAAAAGAAGAAGAAGAAGAAGAAGAAGATAAATGTGAAAAAAATACAACTTGATAGAAGAAAAGACATATAGGATGGGAAAAGACAATTTAATAGCAATTTAAACATATATGCAATCAAAAAATAAAACTTCATATCAATTTCATAAATTTTAAAAAAATAAATTCACTTAATATAATATACATACAATGGCATTAACTTTATTAATATATTCAAAATGACATATTTATTATATACAACAAACATCTTATTTGCAACAATAATATTAGTAAATAAGAAAAAATATATGTAAGATCATAAAATTATCAATTTTATATTTAAAGAGAAAATAAAACTAAAATAATAGTTAGGAGTAAAAGAGTTTTTGAGAAAGTAGATAAAGGAAAGAGTACATTTGAGAATAAACTAAATACAAAAGTCACCTTTACTTTATAAACAATAAAAGAGTGCAAATAACTAAAAAGAAACCTTTTATTTTTTCTAATGGACTCAAGCATATAAAAGAAAACATGATAAAGTTGATGCACCTAAATTTTTTCTTCAACTTTTCATGACAATATTAAATATTATTAACAATAAAATCACCATAAACACCCCAATAAACAAGCAAAGCAATTCATATAGTTAAAACAAATAAAATCATAATAAGAAAAGCAAAATAATATAAAAAACTATTTTTAGACAATCAAGAACACAATGTTTGCTTGAATTTTTACCTCTTTAGAAGTTTATAGCTTTAATGGTGTGTGTGGTAAAAATTAAAAATTAGGACCTTAAATCACTAATAACCCCTACAATCTCTTAATATTGTCTTTCAAGTTTTTTCTATATTAGATTCTTCCATAATTTTTGCAATTATCACTTCTTATAGAGAGAAAATTGATGAATTTGTTGTTATTTTTTTAGGTTTTGATGGTGCTAAAACAAGCGAGGTAATGAGTTCTAAGGAAAAATTCTCCAAAGGATTCAGAACCTTTGAAGAATTCTTTATAACTAGTTGTGGCTCATGTATACGTAGATGATGTGATCTTTTTCATACATGGTTTGTTATGTATAAAGTAGAAACTTTTCAAACATGGTCTAAATAATTGTTTTATATAGTTTTCATATTTTGTTTTATTTATTCAAAGTATTAATAATAAAAACTAATAATGCAAATCAATATTTATTATCTTCAAAGTGCTTGAAGTTGCAAATGGTATTTTTCATTGATAACAATACATGTATAATATTATGATTTTGTATATTATTTGGATCCAAATAATATATTATTATGATATGACGATGTTAATTTTTTTTTAAAGTTATTTTTCCTTATAATCTCGAGTATTTATGTAATATGATCATTTCATAGTTTTTGAAATTGATCTTAAGGTTTTGTGTGTATGTGTGTGTTTATCTTATAAAAGATTTGATGTGAACATTATGTATATAAATATTAAAAATCCACAACAAAGTAGATGGCAAACTTAGAAAACAAAAAATCAATTTTGTGAGAAATAAACCTTGATCTAGAAATAACTATATACCTAAGAATCAAAGGTATTGAAAATTGAACTTGGACCTAATGATTATAGAGAATTACAAATTCGAAGTATACGAAGATGCCACAATGTTAGTTCTACTTTGATAAGTCAAATTTTTTCTTTGTCCCAATAAAGAGAAAAGTGTTGCATCACACAAAACACAAGTTTATTCAAAATATCATGGCTACTGACTTTTGCAGCAAATATATATATATAAAATAACCCTAATGAACCCTTATTGGGTTGCAAATCAATGGGTACAAACTAATAATCAACTAACATAAGCCTAATGTCTAAAACAATCCTAAAACATTGATTTTGGGCCAAAACATGCCCAAACTAAAATACAAACTCTAAACTGAATGTAAATATCCATATAATAAAATAAAACAAAAAATTAAACCTTATATGCCATTAAGTACTTTAGCCTTATATTTCTTATGTAGTTAGGATAAATAAGAAAACCTTATCACATTTAAAAACTACGTTTCTTTCCATTAAAGATCCTTATAGAATTAGAAAACTCATAAAAATAAGTTATTGAATATTCTTAAATTATGAGGAAAAAAATCATCTCAAAATAAGAACTCCACAAGTCAAAATTCAATAAATAACAATATATATATTGCATCTATTGACCTATATTGCAAAATTTTTCTAAGTCCAATTAACCTAAATTATAACTCAATATACAAAAATATATCAGGAAAATCCTGGTAAAATTCTAACTCTATCCAACAGTCAGATTGAGAGTTATACTTGATAACGTAAAACTGGACAATAAGCAAAATTACACTAAAATCCAAATATTTTTTTTCAACATTTTCGTAGATCGTATAATTTCCTCTCTATTTAAGATGATTTATCCTCGAATCACCAAGAGGTACAATAGATGTTTTATAGGCCTCTTGTTTAAGCCTTCAAAGCTCTTTTCTTACTAACATTCGCTTCCAACAACTTTATATAAAAGTAGCATCAATTCTCTTTCATCTTTCATCTTTCATCTTTCATCCTGCATCATTTAAATTTATTACTCCTCTTTCTCTCTATCTCTCTCTCTCTCTAAAGCTTGCCATTTATAGAATAGTTCTTGTAACTTATCAAATTCTTGCCTCGAAACCCCAAATATACTGGATATCTATTTGCTTTCTTGAGCGAGAACCCTTTTTCATTCCTTCTCTATTGGTGAATATATGACACAAGTAGAAAAATAAGATGAAAGACAAGTAAGATATGATATAAAACACTATAGAATAAGAATTCTGACTCCATATTTTAAATCTAAAACTATAGGTACCCAATTGATTTTAATGAGATCAAACCTAAAAACTTTAATTTATCGTGTTATTAGAATGAATTAGCCCTTGTAACACCTAAAATTGCGATCTTGTTGATTTCCTTTTCTTTGTACTCCAAACAGATATTTTGGATAGAATAAAATGTTAGGTATTTTTTTTTATCAAAGAACTCTAAACGCAAAACTAGACAATAAAAAAAGAACAGAAAACAAAACTGGCTGAATTGAATTTTAACTAAATCAGACCAAAAATAAGACAAAAGGAAAAACAAGAAGAAGATATACGTTGGAAAAAAATTAAACAACAAAAATAAAAAGGATATAACCTGATTTTCAGAGCCTGACTCAGATACCAATTGATGTGAACCTTGTGAATATAAAGTTTCAAAAACCCACAGTGAAGCAGATGACAAATCCAAAAAGTTAAAAATCAAGTTTGTGATAAATAATCCGTAACCTAGACATAACTTTATACCTAATAATCAAAGGTATTGGAAATTGAACTTGGACATGTTGATTATAGAGAATCTAGAACCCAAAGTATGTGAAGACACCAAAAAGGTCAGTTATACCTTGATAAGTCAAATTTGTTCTTTGTCCCAGCAAATAGAAAAGTGTTGCACCAAGCAAAACACAAGTTTATTCAAAACATCATGAATGCTAGATTTTACAACAAAGAAAACAATATATAGTCCTTTTAAAAAAATCCTAATGGACTCGTTTTGGGTTGCAAACGAATAAACCCAAGTTCATAATTATTTAATATAAGCCTAATGCCTAAAATAATCCAAAAACATTGATTTTGATCCAAAATAGGCCCAAACTAAAACACAAACCTTAAACTGAATATAAATATCCAAATAAAAAAATAAAAAAATAAATTAAATCTTAAAATAATTTAGATTAATACAAAGAAATAATTCAACTTAAAAGTAATCTGTCATTAAATACTCCAACCTGTATTTTCTTGTATAGCTATATTAAATAAGAAATTATTGGAACACTTGAAAACTATATTGCCACCCATTAAAAATCCTTGTAGAACTTGAAAAATCCAAAAAATAAGCTATTGAATATCCCTGTATTATAAGGAAAATAATCTTCTTCAAATAGGAAGTCCACAAGTCATAAGGCAATAGATAAAAAAATTCATATTGCATCTGCTAGTATACACCATACCATTTTAAAAATACAGAACAAAATTCATTTTACTGAGGATCTCAAGTTATTCCATATTTCTTACCAAAATTAAAACCAAGAAGTCATGGGTTAACTTTTTCTATTCCATTCCAAATAAAAGTTTAATAAAACTAAAATATGATTTTATTATCTAAAGAGTTTAGTAAAGAGACCTAGCCTAATGAGTAAAGTAAAGTAAAGTAAAGTAAAGTAAAGTGTGATTTTGGCATGCCCTTAGCTATTTGTCAAAGAGACAAGTTAAATCCATGTAATAACTTTTATTGTTTGTATTTTTTTTCAAATATAAATATTGTTTTGTATCTATAATATCTAATTTATTAAACTTTTATTTTAATTAGTTACATGATGGGAATAGTTAGTCAATGATACTCATGATGTAACCATATTATTTAATAGTTTTACCCACATTTACCTAGTGTTTTGCCTATGTTTTATACATAAAATACCTTGATATTTTTTTTATATGTTTTGAAGGTACTTTTGGATGAAAGATTCAGAAACTGTTTGGGAACGCGGCGCAAACCGTGTTCCCAAAAAATTCAATTTTTTATTTTTGCTAAAATTTAATATGTTTTGGATCGTTTTGATGTGCTGATGTCAAAAATAATTTTTAAAAAATAAAAAAAATCATTGGCATGCATTTTGGCATGAAAAGTTATTTAAAAAGCAACCGCAACTACACTGCCAAGTTAGTTCTCAAAAGGAAGTAAATTGAAGATAATTGGTAGATTTGACCTCTAGTCGATGTTTTGTGCAGAGCTTGAGCTCTAGAGGTCAAAACGAAGTGATTCTAGTGGCATTAGAAAGCTAAAATCCATACCTTTCTATACATATAAGGCAAGAAAAATAAAAAGAGAAAGAGTATGGAAATTGTAGCCTTTAAAGTCAAATCTCGCATTCTACTAGTGTTGCCCTTTTGCAATTCCAACTTGAATATCTTGATCTATAGAAGTCCATTTGATGCAAACTTAATTTTTTTGGATTTATGACTCAAAGACCTATAAGCCTACCAAATTTCAGCAGAAAAAAAACTCATATGAGAGAGATATGATGTTTTTCAGATGACACATGAATTCTGCCAATAGACAGGTTTTGTGAAGAAACAAGCCCAAAGTGCTTCTCAAAGCATCCAAACCATCATCGAAGTCTTTATTTTGGAAATTTAGCTCCTCTAAGTCAAAAGTCAAAGCTTGAAGATTTTATGCAAAGTTATTTCTCATTTTTTAGAAAAATAGTTATTGAAAGGCTTAAATGTAAATTGTCTGCTTAGGAAAGGACTATTTTATAGAAAAGAGATTAGGGTTTCCTAGGATATAAAAAGAAATAGAGAAAGGAAAAGAGAGGACAACCAACCAAGAGAGAAAAAAATGCCCCTTTCCTCCAACACAACCTGAAAATCATGCTTTTTTCTTTCTTTTTGATGAGTTGTTCAAAAGACATGCAAGGCTAAACTTTTTTTCTTGGTTGCAATGACACAAAAACCTTCAGATGTCAAGAACTGTGAGTTTTATTTTACCTTTTATTTTCAGTTTGTATGATGAATATGTTTGTTCTCCAATACTTATTTTTCCTATAATTATTTATTTTAATTGCTAAAGTGGACTGTAAGTTATTATTGTAGATAATCTATTGCTAAGTTTGATATCAAAATTGGAGTTGTGGTATATGAACTTATGAAGCAATTGAGTTTAATAATTATGGTAGATTTACGTTAATAACCTTAGGGAGAACATTTGAACAAATCAAACATGGATTGCGGATAATTTTGTTGTCTAGATTAATCAACTCATCTAGTTCTTAAGGCTGCCATTAAATTAAATTACTAGTGCAGACACTATGGTTGTATGATGGTTACGATTAGTTATATAACAGATCTATTAACTAATCAACATAAGAAAAGATAAATATTCAGAGTATAAATTGATGTTTCATTTCCATGATCAGTTTTGATTTCTGTAGGTGGATGTTTACTTGTGACCAAGGTTTGTTTTTCTTGATAAATTTCGGTCTTCTTTGATTTAACATTGATTTTTTTTTGTTTATTATAACAGAGCATAAATAACTTCACAATTTCCCCCCCAATTGCATAATCATATAACATAAAAATCTGAACTAAATCTTTCTCGTGGGATTGACCCCTTGCTTGCTCTATACTATCTTGTTTATTTAAGCTAGGGTAATTAATTTGTGCGATTGCGACATTGCAATAACTCCAAAACTTTAAAAATCTCAACTCGAGTTTTTAGTCAATGATAGTGTAATTGGATGTTAGAAACATTAGGGTATATTTGAATTCATTCATTCTAAAAGGTGAAATTGGCTATATCACAAGAGATTAAGTGATTTGGTCTTTGTTTGTTACAATTTAAGAATTCAATGAAGGTAAATTATTAATATTATCATATTAATAATAATATTGAAAATGATTATTACTATTTTAAGTATATATATATTAATGATGAATTTAACTCTTATAAAATAATATCAAAGTTAATAAAAAGTAGTAATAATCATTTTCAATATTATATATATTTATGTTGGTACCTGTAGGAATTTGAGTTAAATAATGAATGTTTTAGATCTTATAAGCTTTGATAACATTAACATATTAAATAAATGGACTTGTGAATAACCTACAGGATTTAAGTTAGGTGATTATTTAGGCTTTTTTTATCTACTTTGACTTTAATGGATTAAGAGATCCATTTTGATTGTATTAATGATGAAAGGTAAAATGGTGAGACTATTAGCATGAAAAACCAAATTTTAAGTGAAGCACTAGTAGAGTGATATATCTTTGAGTGTAAACACGTATAGGATTGTGTGGGGATTTTTCTTTATTTACTAACAAAAATTTTAGATTTAAAGATGTCATTTAGAGTCGTATCATAACCTAAAAAGGACAAGGACACCTTAGTTGTTTTACAAGCCATATAACAATAGTTGAAGAAGATGAATGTGACATTTGGCGAGGTGAATGATCAAATGGATAAAAACAAATGGCTATTATTGCTATTTAGTAAAAAGGGTCATCCCAAAGGGCTCATAATATCAGAAGCCCAAAAAGACATGCTGCCACACCTATAAATGAATTTGTTGATGAGAACAATGATGAAGTTATCAATGTTTTTTATTATGCTTCATTCACCCAAAAGGTAGATTTTAATAACAAGGAAATCTCGGTGATAAGAGATTTTAGCAATATGTAAATTTTGGTTATAATGGAGTTAAAAGAGATATTGGTTTTCATCGTGGGTTGGGTATAAATATTGGGAATATTAAGAAGAAGTTGTTTATTTTCAAGAAAATAATGATCCAAAAACTTACTTGGAATGGGAGAAAAAAATGGAGTTAATCTTTGATTATCACAACTATTTGGAGGAGAGAAAAATAAAATTAGTTGTGATTGAGTTTACCAATTATAATATTATTTGGTAGAAGCAACTTTTTTAGAGTAGAAAGAGAAATCATGTACCTATTGATACATGTGATAAGATGAAGGCAATCATGAAGAAAAGATTTATTCTTAGTCATTATTATCAGGAGTTATATAGAAAATTACGAAGCTTAAATTAAGGTTATAAAAGGGTAGAGGTCTACCATAAAAGGGATGTAGTTAGATATGATTCAAATGAATATACTATATGATAAAGAAGATACCATGACTAGATTTTTGAATGGCTTGAATTGTGAGATAATGAATGTTATGGAGTTACAACATTATATAAATTTAAAAGATATGGTGCATATGAATATAAAGGTGGAACGACAACTTAAGAGAAATAGTAGTTCATGACAAGTTTAAAATTTAGATTCTTTTCGACAATGAGGCTAAATTGGAGGTAGAAGGGGGCTGTCAAAACCAAACCAAATATAGGAATTAAAACAAAACCATCTAAGAAAAAGAAGGAAGTCTCCATTAATTTTAAAGGTAAATCTGGTACTCAAACACCTCATAATCATTATATTAGTTTTTTTTTTTATGTTTGAGAATATGTCACATAACTTCTTAATATCTAAACAAAAAAGCTATGATCTTACGTGATCATGGGAAGGTTGAAACTAAAAGTGACGACAATGATGAAGAAATGCTACCACTTAAGAATGTTAGTGACAATGATGTCGAGTATCTAGTTAAGGTGAATCACTTGTGATTAGACGAGCATTGAATGCTCAAGCTAAGAATGATGATTTGGTGTAACAAATGGATAATGTTTTCCATATAATATGTCATATTAGTAATAAAGTATGTATTATAATTATAGATTGTGAGAGTTGTGCTAATATAACTTGCACTACACTTATTAAGAAGTTAAATTTAAATACTACAAAACATCTTAGACCTTATAGATTTCAATGGTTAAATGAATGTCATGAAGTGAAAATGAATAATTAGGTTTTTGCTTCATTTTTTATTGGGAGATATAATGATGAAGTTTTGTGTGATGTCATTCCTTTTATTCCTAGTATTGTTGTTTCTTTGTTACATGAATTTGAGGATATGTTTTATCAAGATGTTCCAAGTGGTTTGCCACCATTAAAGGTAATAGAACATCATTTTGATCTTATACATGCGGTTGTGATTCCTAATTGACCAACCTATATAAGTAATCTTAAGAAGACAAATGATTTTTGAAGCCAAGTTAAGGAGCTGGTGTCTAAAAAATATATAGGGAAGAACATGAATCCATATACGATTTATATATTACTTGTGCCTAAAAAATATAGAACTTGAAGTATGTGTGTTGATTTTCATGCTATCAATAACATCACGGTAAAGTAAAAACACCTTATTCGTAGGCTAAGTGACATGTTAGTGATTTACATGGTTTATATGTTTTTACTAAGATTAATTTGAAAAATAAATATCATCATATTAGAATGAAAGAAGGAGATGGATGGAAAAATATTTTTAAGACTAAGTATGATTTGTATGAGTAGTTATTCATGTTGTTTGGTCTTACTAATGGTTATGAGATTGATGAATCATTTTTTATGTGCATTTATAGGAAAGATTATTGTTATTTATTTTGATGATATCTTGGTATATAATAAAATTATAGTTGGGAATATTGAACATTTTTGTTATGTGCTTAATGCTTCAAAGAATGAAAACTATATGTTAATTTAAAGAAGTGTACTATTTACAAGGAAAAAAGTTATTTTTCTTGAATATATTATTAGTGCAAGAGGTATAGAGATGGAAGAGGAAAAGGAGACGGCTATCCAAAAATAGCTTACGCCAAAGTCAATTACTAAGATAAAAAGCTTTCATGTTTTGATTAATTTTAATAAGAGATTTGTTAAAGATTTTAGCACACTATCCACGTCACTTACAAAAGTTGTTAAGAAATTTATTGGGTTTTAATGGGGTATTGAACAAGAGAATGCATTTAATTTGATTAAAAAAAATGCTATATTCAACACTTTTATTAGCAATACCTAACTTTTATAAAGCTTTTGAGATTGAATGGATGCCTCAAGAATAAGTATTAAAGCTATTTTAATGCAGAAAAAAGTGTTTAATTGTTTACTTTAGTAAACAACTTAATGGAGAAATATTGAATTACTAACTTATGAAAAATATCTTTATGTATTTGTGAGGACTTTGAAAACTTATGATACGATCCAAGCAATGTTAGAATTAGATTTTGGCGTAAAACTTCTTACTGTCCAGTTTTATTCTATTGAACATGACTTTTAACTCAACTATTGGATTGAGATGAGATCTTTATAGGAGTTTTTAGACATGTTATTCTATATTGGTTAGAATTTCAAGTCAACCAAAGTTTGCAAAGGGATTATTTTAGAGGGTCGAAGTTACTAAATGAATCTTGTCAAATTTATCTATCTGGACCTTTGTCTACTTTTTTTTTAACTCTATCTAGAGCTACATAAGGAATAGTGATAATATTCTTATTGGGCTGAAAAGTAGACATTCATACCTTTTCTAAAAATATATGATAGGCTTACTAATTTATCCAGACAAGAGAGAATGACGTGTTTAAAGTCAGGATTAAAATCTGCCAAGAATGTGCGAAAATAGAAGAAATATTGTTTTCTTATGTATTACGGATTCAGTCAACACAAGAATTCCTTAATGTTATTAGAATAATATGTGGTAGTTATTGACTTACCTATTCCACAAGGATTCCATGTTAAACAAGGAGACATTTATGATAGCAACTATTATCCATAGCTTGCAAGAATTCCATATCCATTATGGAATATATGTGGTGGCAAAGAGGCTTAAGATTCTTTTCTTGTTTTTTTTCTTATTTTACAGGATTTATTTAATCAAAAGTGAGATTATGGAAGGCTATTTAAAGGAGATATTTCTATCACTTTCCTTTTTTTTTTTTTAAAGCATACTTTCAGCTAAATAAAGGAAGAAACTTTAGCATTCAAGACATTATTTTTCTAGTAAGAAAAGAAGATTAATGGATGGCACAAATGGACACTATTTCATCTACAAGTTTTAGATTCAGCTACAAGGGATCTAATGCAAAGAGATATGATTTTGAGGTGTTATGATAACATATATAAATTTGAATATTTCTTAAGGTTTATTTATTGTTTTAATTAATATTTAGGATAATACTATTACTACCAAATTTATCTAGCTTGTGTGAGAGAGGTTCTCATATTCTTTGGTTTTCTAACAAACTAAATTAATTTATCATAGATTAACGGAGTTTGTGATGTCTTTCTTATACTTCTCATTCATGAATTGATATTCATAGGGTGAGGGTTTTTATTCCAATAGTGTTGATGTCGTGATATATGTTTTTATTGTGTTCCACTCCTATCAGACTTGATTATTTGACTTTCTTGGGGAAGTTATCATCTTTGTTGTGGGTTGTGTCGCACGTCACCCGTGTGGCATCGGCTGGCGATTTTTTCTTCGTTATGTTTTGATTGATTCGTTGGAGTCGCCACCTAGTAATTTATTGAAGGCAACTAGGAAAGCGGATGTACTGGTCTTGTCAGAGATTCACGAGTAAGGAACTGGTTGTGGTTAGGGAAGGTATTAGCACCCCTAACGCACCCTGCCTGAGGTAAGCTGCTTCGTGATTTTAACGTGTTAAAAAAGTTTTAAAATTTTATCTTTTCATCGGATATTAAAACAACTTACGTATAAGTTAATAATTCTGGACCGTGAGCAAATCAAAATATTAAATTCTTCTTTAATCTTTGCAATTTTATCATAGATAATAAAATAAAATAAAACACCCATAAAGCAAATACAAACACACACATACACTTCCACTATATTTTTTTCTTTTCTTTTCTGTGTTACATCCACATTTACAACATACAAATAAAAATTCAAACTAAACAAATATTACATTAAACAATTTGAAAATTACAAAATAAACCCTCAACACTCCATAACAGTGCTGGGAAGCCATTCTAGAACAGCAAGAACAGTGGTGGCGCATCTTCCCACGCGCCACCGTCACTGGCGGCGCGTGAACCCACGCGCCGCCGCAAGAAACTTCAGGCAGCAGGGGGATCTAGAGCGGCTTCATCCCCTCTTCCCTTCCATGCCGGCAGTGAAGGCCACCGTGACCTGCAA
>Ga0325405_1000254_pt1 | contig 50449 bp, 17 predicted proteins | sample PopdelMetagenome_21_FD_205663 | JGI IMG/M metagenome (GOLD analysis project Ga0325405, IMG submission 205663) | Populus deltoides microbial communities from Bellville, Georgia, United States - Xylem-Control-R2 | ecosystem: Host-associated > Plants > Phyllosphere > Stem > Wood/Secondary xylem...
AAATAAATATTCAAAACAAATTATATATAGCAATCAAAAGTTTGAGGATCAAATTTGATATAATCAGCAAATAATGACATTTCTAAATTTTTCACAACTTCCGGAAAGTGTTTTCCGCCCAAATTTTCCAGGAAAACACTTTCCTGAAAACCAAGCCAAATTTTCCTTTGACTGGAAAGTGTTTTCCGTTGACCAACTTTTCTAATGGCAAACAAACACAGGAAAGTTTGGAAAGTGGTTTCCCGGAAATCACTTTCCGGAAAACAAACACAGCCAAAAGGGAAAACACTTTCCTGAAAACCAAACCAAATTCGAAAAGTGTTTCCATTGACTGGAAAGTGTTTTCTGTTGACCGAAAAGTGTTTTCCGTTGACCGGAAAGTGTTTTACGTTGACCAACTTTCCTAATAACAAACAAACACAGGAAAGTTTGGAAAATAGTTTCCCGAAAAATGAATTCCGGGAAACAAACATGGCCTTAGTTACAATCTAGACTCTAGAGAGTTCAAGTTTTTCCTTTCATTTTACAGTCTCCTGATAACCTCTCGATCCAACATATAACTCAACTTTCATCTCCCTCTTTACCTATCGAACTCTTTCACTGTAACACACTTTCTCCTTCTCTACTTGTCTTCTTCTGTGGGCAGAATCATAATGGTGCCCCTCTCGTTTCTTCTTGTCTTCTACTGGTAGTTGGCTCTCTGCCCACTATTAGCGGCAGCGCTGGTTGCCGTTACCAGCCAATAGCATGAGGGATTGTCTTTGCTGGGGAGGTGCTGCTTGCAGTAGTGCCTATGGAAAGCCATGAAGAGTTTTTTTTTTTTTTTAATTTATGGAAGATTTCGACCATATTCAAAAAGTCCGGCCAGATCTGGTCGGAATAATAAATAATTTTTTTATATATATATAAAATCAAGAGTGAAATTAATTTTAGAAAAAATAACTTTTGCATATAAAATTAATTCTAAATTAATTTCAATAACAATTAAAACATGCAAGCAATAACCCTAATTGTCTAACGATGATTTTGATACCACGGTTGTATTTCTTGAAACACATATACATAACAAAAACTATAAATTTTAATTTTTTTAGAAGTCTTAAGAACCTGTTAAACAAATTTAGAGTTTGTTAGGTTTTTGTGAAAATTACTTGAAGATTAGTTGTTCTTTTCAACTTTGAATATTTGTTTCAAAGCTGAGTTGTCGCAAATCACAAGTCGTCAATGTGTTCGGTTTCTAATGGTAATTCATATGAATCACCAATAAAAAAATCTTCTAAATCCTTTTAGGGGAGAGATTGCTACACCTTAGAGTGCTATAAAATATCAATTTTTCTCTTAATTAATATCACATATATTATTTTAGGCTAATTTTAAAAATTTATTTAATCAAGCCTTTACTTGATTTTTCTAGGTCTATAATTGTAATTCAATGTATAAATTACACTCTAGTCCTTAATTTCTAAAACTTATTTACAATCAAGTCACACTTGATTAATTATCTCATTTTAATTTATGATTAATGATTCTTATGTATGTGATCCATTAGGCTTCATAATAAGTTGACCCAAATATAAATCATAACCCTAAACAAAATAGGATTAAATAAATTAAACAAATTAATTTATTATCAATTCAATAATTGATTGATTTATATTTGAAGATTAAGTATAATGTTTAACAACATGTCGTGATTTTCCAAATACTAGGAAAGTCATAAGTGGTTTGACTTATTAGTTTTTCAATGAAATTATTATCCCTTTATCAACAGTGTTTTGATTTAAACATAATAACATTGAGCATGTTTATTTTATAAAATCATGTTTGTTCTCAATACCATAGTTATTGATTATTTGAATATGATTTGAAACTTTTTTTTAATTTTATTTTATCTTGCGTAATGATTTACAATTAATACTATTTGATAACAGATGAAATATTTTTCATAATTCATCTAAGGTGATGAACTCATATAGTTCATATTATACCCAATATTTACCCATTTGTTACCCTTGATTAGGACAACATATAACATGATCAAAACATAACACTCTTTATATAAGATAATTCAGTGATCTTAAGTCTAAGGATCACTTATACAACTGTCACGTGAGCTTTTTCATGGACATAAGTGATATCTACATATGAATTTTTCATGTGAGTCAGTTCAGTATGCAAAACATTCGACAAACACCTACATATTAGTTCTATATAACTCTCATATCTCAGTTTATGAGAATAATTGCTTCATTTCATTAAAAAAAACATAATATGTAAGAATTTCAACAATTCTAATTAATATCCAGTCTTAATAAAGTATTTACCAAGAACATTTAGAAACAATTATTTGATGTAATAAGAATCCTATAATTATAACAACTTTATAATTTCTTTTGCAAAATATTTTTATCCAAAAATTTTTATCTTTACTCTAGATTCATTAATTAAATATTAGATTTATTAATAAAATAACTGATAAATATTAAAAATAAATAAATTTTTATTAATAAATTAAATATATTTACATAAATAAAATTAATGTCATGTATTAACAACCAATTCACTACAAAACAAATTAACTAACAAGTTCCAAGTATTTCAAAACTTTTTTTTTTTTTTTATCTGTGGACTGTTATGCAGAGAAGAAGCACATTAAGAGGGTTGGTGGCTTTGGTAGTCTTTGGGCCTAGAGAATCAAATAGCTTGGCCATGTCCAACATAGGCATCCTGTGGCCATGAGCCATGAAAGGAAAGAGAAGAACATGTTGCTCGTTAATTTCACTGCTCGTATGGCCTTGTGCCTGAAGGAAGATTTCATATAACAGAATTAAATGGTTGAGTTACAAGTGAAACTACTGGAATATGTGATGAAATATGAAGACAAGAAGAGGAAGAAAGGTTTGGACTATTTTCTTTTTCAGTATGCAAATTTATTGGCACGAGGTGAGGATATATGTAGAATAGAGGCCCGCCGTGAGACAATAAAGATTTGGTTCTTCTTCTTCCTCCAGTGATCACTTCCTGCCTCTTATCTGTCGTTGTTCATTTCTTTGATTTTCAGGTTTTTGTCAAATTCGTTGTTAGGTAAGCTGGGGATATTGAAATTGAGATCATGCATTAACTCTTCAGCTTCATTAATTTAATCTGAAGATGATCTTAAAAGAAGAGAATTTTGAGAAGAAATAATAAGTACAAACTCAATTTTAGGACAACACTACAAGAATTTGCAACAACATTATTAGTTCAGAAATACACATGCCCAAAGTTTAACAACAATTAATCTTCAAAGGAAATTAACAATAACAATCACATCAATCATACGTAGGAATAATGAAACTAAACGAGATAAAATCCTAGAATACCGATTTTACGGAAGTGATAGTCTGTATCAAAGTGAGGATCAGCAGGATAGCTGCTGCAACAGTTGCCGTACCTCTCCAAAAATTGGGGAAATATACAAGTTTCAAGGTTGCCTTTCTATGGTTCCAGCGGTTCTTATAGTGGGCATTCATCTTTCTGCAGATATCATCATAAAACGTACAAATGTCGGTGATTGTTTCGCAAAGCTTGTTAATCATATTTGAAACTGCGGCATCGTCACCTAGACAGTTGAGAATAATTCCATTTTCAGCGAGCAAACCCACGTCTTCTGCACTGTCGATAAGATGGTCCATAAACTTAACGTAACTGCATGCATAAGCTTCAAACGGGTAGCTGCACTGCTCCAAGGCCATGATATTTCGTACAACACGTTCGAAGCAGTAATCAACTTCCAAGCGTGGTATTTTCAACACTCCTTCCTCAAATTCTATGTTGACCAAACATTTGTCTTCGGTTACCTGAAACTTCACCCCTGCCTCGCGAAGCATGACGGCATTATATTTCAGTTTGATAGGATTAAAACTATAACTTCGTTTAATGGATCCCTTCAACATAAAATTCCTTAGTAAATCAGAGAAATGCCTGCTTCCCCCTACATCCCGGTCGGTGTTTTGCAGCCCTTGTGAAAACGTGTACTTTCCAAAATAAACGGTAGCAAGATCAAGAAAAGGAATGATTGTTGCCTCTTTGCGATAGGCGGTATCATATATTTCCTTAATAATGAAGAAAGGTAGTTGGTTTTCAAGTAGCATCAAGTCTTCTCGTATGTCAAATATCATCCACGGCTTAATACTTTTAGAATGTCCAATGTGGGACGTTCCCGCGAGGTCAAGATTTTTTCGGCAGGCATTTCCATCATCATTTGAATCCTTAAAAAACTCAATGATGAAGACTGCATCCAACAGGATCATCTCTATGAAATCACTGCTTGTAATTTCGCTGAAGTTCTCTGAATAACTGGCTCGGATACGTGCTTCTTTCTCCTGAATGCTCATCACAAGATACTCGATTTCCTCCATACCCTTCCCATCCCGTTCAGCAAACTCTTTGAAATATCTCAATTTTTGCTGTTCCATGTCCTTTAGTCTTTCATCGCCACGGTGAAGAGGACCTATTGAAATCAGTTGTGGAGTGTAGGCTTCCGGTCTTACCTTTCGAAACGAATTGGGCACCCTGTAGATACAACACTCAGCCCCGTCCTGTTGAGAGGTCAACGATCCCATCTTATTTTGCAGCTGTGCCAAAATATCTCCAGTCATCCCAGTGTTGGGTTTGATGTTAGAAACACCTAAGGTGCTTGCTATATCTTTTCCTTTATTTGGAACACTTTCCCTATCGTCTTCCAATTTCTGATCCACTTGCGTGGTCATTGTTTTTCAAGTACGAAGTTCTTGCAGTAAGCTTCTCGTTTTCCAGTGATCTGCACGTTCGGGGAAACAAACCAAGAATGAATGGAGGGTGTGTGTAAATATGGAGAGAGTAATAACAAGGCAATTTTAAGATATATTTTACCTAACTAATATAGTAATTTCTATCTTATTTCACCAAATTAAGACATTTTTATTTCCATACAACTAAAGGACTATAATTGTCCATGTAAATTTTTTAGAGCAATGCTATATGAAAATCATTCGAAAAGTTCATGTGTGAACTATTGTAATTACTCTTAACCAATCATTTAATATTTTTGGAACGCATGTACACTCAATATATCGCTTCAGTAGTTATCATCACTTAACACATCAATTTATGTGAAAATTTTTATATAATTAGTTAGTATGCAGAATATTTAATTTTCAAATTTTTTAGTCCTGCCATTTTTGCTTCTCGATGAACTGTCATGATCAAGAAGGAACATCATTTAAAACTATGCATAAAATCCTCCTAATTAACTATTAAGTTATGTTATTTGGGTTGATGATTCAGCTCAATCTATTATTTTTCATCTTCTAGATGCATTACTTGAAGGCTATTAATTTATTTATCAGAACAAATTAGCATTATAAAGTCGTGAGTAAATTTAAGAATTCTAAATTAAATGATGAAGTATCAAGGGTGCAAAAAAATGATCGAGTTAAGTATTAATGATAGGAGTAAGTATGTAAAATTTATGTAATGGGATTTGATAAATTTTACATTAAAATTAACGTAATTTAAAAACATGTATTTTAGTATTAATGATAGGAGCGGCACAATTTTATTATTTTTAGTTTTTTTTTTTTATAAAGAAAGAAAGAGAAGATGAATAAATAATGGTTTGAAAAAAAAAAAAAAAAACTTATGAAGATATTGTTTTTACAAATTCTTATTTAAAATTTGTCAAATCAGCTATATACAAAGATGAAGATATTTCATTTTCAAAAAACAAAGAAAGAAAGAGAAGATGAATAATAACTTATGAATTATTATTTAAAATCAAAAGTCAGATCTCATAAGTCGTCTTATATACAAATTCTTAATCAATAAACAATTCTATTTTTAAAAAACTTTTGTTCCTTTTCTGTAATTATTGCAATAGGGATTTTCTATTGTTAGTGACAAGTGCAGATAGATTAACTAACTAATTGATAAAGAATTATAAGTTTAATCATTGTTAAAAAAAATTATATGTTTTTTTTAGTTATTTATAATGTTAACTATAATATTTTTCATTGTCAAAGTTTTTGTATCTTAAAATCCTAAATTCTAATATATTGTTATTTAAAAATATCTTAAAAATATCTTAAAAATCTATTTTTTAACTCTAAAACATCTTCTAATCTATTTAAAAACTATAAGTCAATTTGAATAAAAACACTCACAAAGCATGATCTATTGATATTAATATAAATTAGGTTGATGACCCAAATCCATCGATTCCTTCACCCTGAAAAAGGATCGGCTAGGAATGGATTTTTTGTTATTATTGTATATTCTAGTCCTGGTTATTGTTTTTGCCTTTTCGAGGCTTTAACTCAGAATTTTTAAAATATTCAAGTTACACCATTTACAATCTAGAGTTCAAGTTTTTCCTTTCATTTTACAGTCTACTGATAACCTCTCTATCCAACATATAACTCCTTCTCTACTTGTCTTCTTCTGACTCGTTAACAATCTTCCTATATATTCAATTGCGCGCTTAAATTGTATTAAAAAACCAGACCGGACCTAGTTTAATTAGTTCTTTAAAAAAAAATGAAAAAAAAAAATGGAACTACACACACCATGCCGGCCCCTTTATAGGGAAAAGGTAAACTTTATGAATATATTGAACCTTGTAATGTCTGACGTCGAGCTTAAACCAAATCCAAAACATTGTTCGTAAATTTTCAAAGAACAAAACTAGATAGTGCTGACCTGAGGGGGATCAGTGGACACTCTCTGTATAGATATGGTCCCAAGCAGCGAGCCTCTTTCCTATAGATTGCAGCTCCTCTCTCTCAGTCTCCTGCCTTGACTACCCTAATGGTTGTGCGACCTCTAGGTTATATAGTGGTCGGAAAACGTGGATGTCATTGAGTTTTCTTCTGTGTCATCAGTAAATCGTCAGCTTATGTCATCAGTAAACGAGTAGGTCATTTTCACTTTTATATATTAATTTACAGTCATTACCATATGCATTTATGTTCACATTTATATATATTTCGGACAATACAACAAGAATTTGCCACAACATTATTACTTCAGAACCAATGGTGGAGCTAGGAATTTTTTTTATCCTGGGCTATAAACTGTTACTAATCCTTGTTATAGAGCTAAGTTAGAGCTTGAAAATTCTTACTTGATCGTGATGGTTTTACACTCTTGTGACTCTCTGTTTAAATTCCTCTTCAAAACCTAAGCTAAAACCCGATGTTGTTGAGAAGAAGAAAATTAAAATCTCATGGTGCTTCTCGAGTATTGATAAAGGTAAAAGAGTGGATTTAAATAAATGATAGAAGACAAAATCTTTGTAAGGAGTGGATTTTTACAAAAAAAAAAAAAAAAAACAAAATGGAAAGTTTTTATTTTTTATTTTAGCAGATACGTTTGTAGGAGGCATCGCCCCCTGCTAGGGTTCGGGGCGGAGCCCGGAAAATTTTTTTTTCTTGCACAAAATGCATAAAGTTCATTACTGCATATAAAGCTCCAAATAAAATTTAATCAAAATAACAAAAACACAACTAAAATTAACCCTACAAAAACATATAGGACCTAACGACAGTATAATTCCCAAAGAAAAGGAACAGACAAATTAAAGCTCTTAGCATTAGCTGCACTTGCAATCCTAGGCCAAAGATCAGCACCCTCCTTCCCAATTGGACCGGTAATTGCTGAGCCTTTCATTTCTCCTTTGGGGTTCACAATGACACCAGCATTATCTTCAAAATACATGAAAACACCATCCTTTCGGCGCCAAGGCTTACGCTGCCTAACAATGACAGCAGGCGTAACCTTTTTTCTGAGATCAGGCTTTCCCTTCTTGATAGTGGCCATGACTATATCACCAACGCAGGCAGAAGACAAGCAGTTCAAGCGACCCTTAATTCCCTTCACAAATACGATGTAAAGGTTATGCAGGGAGAGTATTGAGTTTTTTAATAATTTTTTTTTAACCTGGGCTACAGCCCACCTTAGCCTCCTATACTTCTCCGCCCTTGTTCAGAACTACATAAACCCAAAATTTAACAATAAAAATCCAATCAATCATTACGTAGAAGTAATAAAACTAAGCAAGATAAAATCTTACAAGAATGATTTTATAGTCTGTATGAAAGTGAGGATCAGCAGGGTAGCTGCTGCTACAGTTGCCGTACCTCTCCAAATATTGGGGGAATATGTAAGTATCAAGGTTGCCTTTCTATGGTTGCAGCGGTTCTCATAGTGGGCATTCATCTTTATGCAAATTTTTTTAGGTCTATAACTGTAATTTACTGTGTAAATTACACTATAACCCTTAATTTCTAAAACTTATTTATAATTAAGTCACAATTGATTAATCATCTCATTTTAATTTCTGATTAATGATTCTTATGAATGTGATCTATGAGGCTCCCTAATAAGTTGACCCAAATATAAATCATAATCCTAAACAAAATAAGATTAAATAAATTAAACAAATTAATTTATTATCAATTCAATAATTGATCGATTTATATTTGAAGATTAAGTATAATGTTTAACAACTTGTCGTGATTCCCCAAATACTAGGAAAGTCATAAATGGTTTGACTTAATAGTTTTTCAATGAAATTATTATCCCTTTATTAACAATATTTTGATTTAAACATTATAACATTGAGCATGTTTACTTTATAAAATCATGTTTGTTCTCAATACCATAGTTATTGATTATTTGATATGATTTGAAACTCTTTTTAAATTTTATTTCATATTGCGCAATGATTTACAATTAATATTATTTGATAATAGATGAAATATTTTTCTTAATTCATCTAAGGTGATGAATTCATATAGTTCATGTTATACCCAATATTTACCCATTTGTTATCCTTGATTAGGACAACATATAACATGATCAAAACATAACATTGATCTTTATATAAGATAATTCAGTGATCTCAAGTTTAAGAATCACTTACACAACTGTCACGTGAGCTTTTTTATGGACATAAGTGATCTCTACATATGAAATTCTCATGTGAGTCAGTTTAGTGTGCAAGTCATTCGACAAACACCCACATATTAGTTCTATATATCTCTCATATCTAAGCTTACGAGAATAATTTTTTCATTTAAAAAAAAACATAATATGTATGAATCTCTACAACTCTAATTAATATCCAGTTTTAATAGAGCATTGACTAAGAAAATTTAGAAACAGTTCTTTGATATAATAAGAATCCTATAATTATAACAACTTTATAATTTTTTTGCAAAATATTTTTATCAAAATGTTTTAATCTTTACTCTAGATTCATTAATTAAATATTAGATTTATTAATAAAAATAAATAAATTTTTATTAATAAATTAAATAAATTTACATGAATAAAATTAATTTCATATATTATCAATCAATTCACTACAAAACATAATAACTAACAAGTTCCAAGTATTTCAAAACTTTATTTTTTATATCTGTGGACTTTATTAAGAGGGTTTGGACTATTTTCTTTTTCTACCTTCTACAACCAGTATGCAAATTTATTGGCACGAGGTGAGGATATATGTAGAATAGAGGCCCGCCGTGAGACAATAAAAATTTGGTTCTTCTTCTTCCTTCTATGATCACTTCCTGCCTCTTATCTGTCGTTGTTCATTCCTTTGATTTTCAGGTTTTTGTCAAATTCATTGTTAGGTAAACTGGGGATATTGAAATTGAGATCATGCATTAACTCTTCAGCTTCATTAATCTGAAGATGATCTTAAAAGAAGAGAATTTTGAGAAGAAACAAGTACAAACTCAATTTAAAGACAACACAACAAGAATTTGCAACAACATTATTAGTTCAGAAATACGCATACCCAGAGTTTAACAACAATATTCTAAGGAAATTAACAATAACAATCACATCAATCATACGTAGGATTAATAAAACTAAGCAAGATAAAATCCTAGAATAATGATTTTGCGGAACTTATAGCCTGTATCAAAGTGAGGATCAGCAGGATAGCTGCAGCAACAGTTGCCGTACCTCTCCAAACATTGGGGAAATATACAAGTTTCAAGGTTGCCTTTCTATGGTTCCAGCGGTTCTCATAGTGGGCATTCATCTTTCTGCAGATATCATCATAGCACGTATAAGTGTCCGTGATTGTTTCGCAAAGCTTGTTAATCATATTTGAAAGTGCGGCATCGTCACCTAACCAGTTGAGAATAATTCCATTTTCAGCTAGCAAATCCACGTCTTCTGCACTGTCGATAAGAAGGTCCATAAACATAATGTAATTGCATATGTAAGCTTTAAACGGTTTGAAGCACAGCTCCAAGGCCATGATATTTCGTACAAAACGTTCGAAGCAGTAATCAACTTCCAAGCGTGGTATTTTCAACACTCCTTCCTCAAATTTTATGTTGACCAAACATTTGTCTTCGGTTACCTGAAACTTCACCCCTGCCTCGCTAAGCATGACGGCATTATATTTCAGCTTGATAGGATTAAAACTATAACCTCGTTCAATGGATCCCTTCAACATAAAATTCCTTAGTAAATCAGTGAAATGCCTGCTTCCCTCTACATCCGGGTCGGTGTTTTGCACCCCTTGTGAAAACGTGTACTTTCCAAAATAAACGGTAGCAAGATCAAGAAAAGGAATGCCTATTGGCTCTTTGCGACAGGCCTCGTCATATATTTCCTTAATAATGAAGAAAGGTAGTTGGTTTTCAAGTAGCATCAAGTCTTCTCGTATGTCAAATATCATCCAGGGCTTAATACTTTTAGAATGTCCATTGTCCAACATTCCCGCGCGGTATTGATGGCTGTTTTTGTCGTGGTTTGTTTCTGAAAACTTTGGGTAGCAACATTCATCATCATTTGAAGCCTTCAAAAACTCAATGATGAAGACTGCATCCAACAGGATCATCTCTATGAAATCACTGCTTGTAATTTCGCTGAAGTTCTCTGAATAACTGGCTCGGATCCTCTCTTCTTTCTCCTGAATGCTCATCACAAGATACTGGATTTCCTCCATACCCTTCCCATCCCGTTCAGCAAACTCTTTGAAATATCTCAATTTTTGCTGTTCCATGTCCTTTAGTCTTTCATCGCCACGGTGAAGAGGACCTATTGAAATCAGTTGTGGAGTGTAGGCTTCCGGTCTTACCTTTCGAAACGAATTGGGCACCCTGTAGATACAACACTCATCCCCGTCCTGTTGAGAGGTCAACGATCCTATCTTAATTCGCAGCTGTGCCAAAATATCTCTAGTCATCTCCATGTTGCGTTTGATGTAAGAAACACCTAAGGTACTTTTCCTTCGTTTGGAACTCCTTCCCTAAGGTACTTTCTATATCTGCACGTTCGGTGAAACAAACCAAGAATGAATGGAAGGGGTGTGTGTGTGTGTGTGTGTGTGTGTGTGTGTGTGTGTGTGTGTGTGTGTGTAGAGAGAGAGAGAGAGAGAGAGAGAGTAATAACAAGGCAATTTTAAGATATATTTTACCTAACTAATATTGTAATTTCTATCTTATTTCACAAAATTAAGACATTTTTATTTCCATACGAAATTTTACCTAAAGGACTATAATTGTCCATGTAAATTTTTTAGAGCAATGCTATATGCTATTGTAATTTCTCTTAATCAATCATTTAATATTTTTGGAACGCATGTACACTCAATATATCGCTTCAGTAGTTATCACTTAACACATCAATTTATATGAAATTTTTTATATAATTTGTTAGTATACAAAATATTTAATTTTCAAATTTTTTAGTCCTGCCATTTTTCCTTCTCGATGAATTGTCATGATCAAGAAGGAAAATAATGATTCAGCTAAATCTATTAGTTTTCATCTTCTAGATGCATTACAAGAAGGCTATTAATTTATTTATCAGAACAAATTAGCAGTATAAAGTCGTGTATAAATTTAAGAATTCTAATGATAGGTGTAAGTATGTAAAATTTATGTAATGGGATTTGATAAATTTTAAATTAAAATTATAATTAACATAATTTAAAAACATGAATTTTGATGGACCAATATTAGGTGTAACTAGATTTTTAGCCCGCGCTACGCTGCGGGTAAAAAAAACAAATTAAGTCATGTTATGATTAATCTGATATGACTTGTTCAACTTGGATGGTCTAAAGGCAACCCAAATAATCATTAAAAATATAATTTGACTCATAATAAATATTCAAGAGGAGAATTTTTTTATAAATACTGAGATGGAAACCTATTAAATTTATTCGGATCAACCTGAGTTAACCTATTAGTCCACATGCCATGTTATGAGACCATAATAACTCTATTGAAAGTAAATAAATACAAATAATGAAGCTCAATTTCCAATAAACTCAGTATTGAATAATAAAATTAAAAAAAAATCAATTTAAAAAAGGATTAGAAAAACTTGACTTTAGGCAACCTGAGTTATCATATCAAACTTGAGACCTAAATCATAAAACCAAGATAAATCAATAAAAAACAAATTGAAATAAATTATTAAGTTTAATTCTCAATCAACCTAGTGTTGAAAGATAAAATTGAAATAAGATCTGTTAAAAAAAGATATAAAAAATAACTCAAGTAAACCCGGACTAACCAACCAAACCTGTGACCTAAGCTATAAGATAAGAATAATCTTATAATAAATAAATCAAAATAAATCACGAAACTTAATTTCTAATTAACCCAAAGTTGAAGGATGGATTTGAAAAAAAAATATTAAGAAAAAAAAACAAAAACTCGACTTAACTGAATCAACTAGTCAAACCCATAGTCTAGATCATAAAACTTGGATAATTAACCTTATCAAAAGTAAATTGAAAACAATTATATAGTCTAATATCCAATAAATCTAATATTGAAGGATATATTAAAAAAATATAGATTTTTTTTTATAAAAAATAAACAAAGAAAGAAAACAAAATATTATTTTAATGAATAGTATAAAAATCGTAAAACAAAAAATTTTAGTTTTTTTTTTTATAAAGAAAGAGAGAGGAGATGAATTAATAATGGTTTTAAAAGAAGAACAAAATGGCACACTTCCCAAACTTTTCCATTTTGTACTCCTAAAAACGCATCATTTTAAAAAAAAAAAACATTTTATTTTTTCATTTTCTACCTTTTGAATGGGAGAATGTAATTGACATATGAAATTGGAAATCGATTATGAATTTAAAATATTTTAAAATTATTTTCTTCCCGTTATATTTATGATTTTGCGGCAACATTATATTCGGTCGGTTGCAAATAATTGGAATATCATGAAATTCTAAGAACTTAGTTCAATAGGAGAGTTGTAATTAGGTAAGGTAAAAAAGACCACAAATTAGACACATAAGGCTAGTTTTGTTAATTTTATTTTTATTTTTAGATTTCCTACTTTGTTTAATATTTTTATTAATTTTGACTTTGATTTTGGATTTCCTAGTTTGTTTAGGATGATTTAAAAAAAAATAAAGAGTTTTAAATCTTTTAAAGAGACGAACTACTTGAAGAAAAATACCCGGTAATAAAATTTCAAATTAGAATTTTTATATGATAATCAAAAGAATTATGTGTTGATTATGACTATTGTCTTTTTTATATTGTTTTTATCTATGTCACTCTTTTTTTCCATACAACTACTTGGCTATATTTTCCCACGTAAGGTTTTAGTATTTTTTTTTTAAATTAGCACTATTTAAAAAAAGGCAAAATAATACAGTTTGAAAAAAAAACTGGTGAAATAACACAATTTATAAATATCATGATTAGAAACTGCAACATTCAACCTTGTCGCTATTTAAAAACGTGAGATTTTTTTTATAAAAAAACATGAAATGAGTTGCACAAATTATAATGAGGAGAGAGAATAAAAGAAAGAAACAAAGAGACTTGTGAGATATATTAAAACTTCGATTACGACACTACTAGTACTATTAGAAAAATTTTGATGCGACAAATCCAATTACACCAAAAAATATCATCAATGATATCCCGAGTAGGCCACACTTGGCACCTAAAGATGACAAATGACTCACTTGCCTTTAGCGGCAAGTGTGACTCACTCTAATCATTGTTGGTGATCTTCTTGGTATCGTTGGATTCGTCTTGTTAAAATCTTTATGATAATACCAAATGTGTCATAATCGGAGCTTCAATGTACCTCTAGAGTCTATTTCTTTCTTTCTTGACTTCTCTCCTTACCCTCCTCTCTCCTCATTATAATTTGTGAAGAGAGAGGAGAAAGAAAAGAGAGAAAAAAACAAAGAAAGAAATCTTGAAGGCACATTGAAGCTTCGATTATGACATCACGAGTACCATAAAAAACTCTTGACGAGACGAATCCAATGATACTAATGAAGATCACCAATGGTGACTGGAATGGATCACACTTGCCATCAAAAGCAAGTGAGTTACCTAATATATTTGGACTACAAGTGCAACTCATTCTAATCACTGTTAATGATTTTTCTTGATGTCGTTGTATACTTCTCGTCGAGAGCTTTTTGATGGCACTAGTGACATTGTAATAGGAGCTTCAATGTGTTTTTGGAGTCTTTTTTTTTTCTCTTTCTTCTTATAGTAATTAGTGCAGCTCATTTTGATAATATTTTTGAAATGCTGCGTTTTTGTATAGTAAGTTAGTTGAATGTCGTATTTTCTAATTACAACTTGTATAAATTATGTGAATTCGCTATTTTTTTTTTCAAACTGTTATTTTTTCAATTAATTTCTTTTAAAAAAAACCATGCTAATTAGAAAAAAAATACCTAAATTTTAGAGCAATTCTAGAAGAAAATCATACGAATTGTTCTGACTACTCTTTTTATTTCTGATCATTCAATTAATATTCTTAGAACGTCTGTACACTCAATCGCTTCAGTGGTTATTGCTTAGCACATCAATATATGTGAAAATTTAATATAATTTGTTTATATGCATAGTATTTAATTTCCATTTTTTTAAAAATACCGTATTTTCTCCTTCTCCACGAATAAGTCATGATCAAGAAGGAACATAGGTTAAAACTATGCATGAAATCCTTCTGATTAACTTAGAAGTTATGTTATTCAATTTATTTATTTTCCTTTACTTATAATGAGCCAAATCCCAAAGAAGGTAAGTAAACATTTCAAAGAAACAAAACAAGTTAGTGCTGACCTGAGGGAGATCAGCCGGCCGTATCTCTGTGTATATAGTCCCAGGCAGCGAGCCCCTTTCCTGTATATTGCAGCCTCTCTCTCTTTCTTGAAGTCTCTTGCTCTTGTCAACCTACATGGTTGAGCCAAATATATCTATGCAAGGACGGGTGATTAACAAATCATAACAATACAGGCATATATATTCCATTCTGTTTGGTATAATTTTTATATGTTATTTTTATTTTTCAATTCATGTAACTTGTACCAATCTTGATGTGTAATGTGCCTCCATATGTTCATATTAATTAGTTGACTTTTTCCATCTACTTGTTTTTTTTTCTCTTAAAAAAAAAGGATCCACTAGTACATTTATTTATTTACAGAATTTATTTTCATTTTTATTCAAGAATTCATATATGCAACTATGTTAGTGTGAAATTAAGTTTTTTTATTTTATTTTTATCATGTAGAATTTCCTAAGATAAGACAATAAATATTATAGTTATCATTAAAGTATTTTTAATACATGTAACGATTAGTACACCTTAATTAAAGGTATTTTTATAAATCAAAATATTTTGTGCTATTTTGATTTAATACCCTTAAATCAAAATAAAATAACTTAAAGATTTGTTATAAAATTGAGAAAAAAAATTTATTTAATCAAAAGTTAGAATTTTTAACTTGCTAGATGGATTCTATTTATACTATATTTGTTTTAATGATTGAAATCACATATTTCTAACTTAAATTTCTTTTTACTTATTATTGTGAAAAAAATTATTAATGAAAAATAACATATGAATTATTTTTTAAAATCAAAAGTCAGATATCATAAGTCATGTCTTACAAATTCTTAGTGAATGAACAATTCTATTTTAAAAAAAACTTTTGTTCCTGTTTTTTTTTTTAATTATTGCAACAGGTTTTCCTATTGTTTGTGACAAACTAACAAATTGATATAGAAAATTATAACTTTAATCATTGTTAAAAAAAATTATATGTTTTTATTTATTATTTATATAACTGGTATCAATTTGAATGAATGCATCTATGTTCGTAGTTGACTTTTCTTCGTCCACTTGACTTTTTTTTCCCCTCCCTCTTAAGTAAGTTGCCTCATCTATCCGAATGGCTGCGCGACCTCTAGATTATTTGTCATGGGTTGTTATGTTAGAATGTTTTAGGCAGTTGTTATTATTATTATTATTTTTTATAACTCGGGTATCCGGGTCAGCTTACGCGTACCACGACTAATCCCTAGATTTATTAAACATCCTGCAAGTCCAGTAGGCAGGTAATGCACTGCGCGGATGACATGCATGCACAGAAAAGATCGAACCCGGATACAGAGAAAGGGAACAAGTCCCTACCACAACCGCTAGGCCACGACCTCAAGTGCAGTTTTAGGCGGTTGTTATTAATTTTACTTGTAATATACTAATTAGTAGAGAATAAATAAATAGTCACTTTGAGGGGCTGGATAAAATTCTGCATATTTTTTTTATTCAATCTCATAACTTAAATAATAGAATAATTACTGAAATTACTTAATAATTAACAACCCATAACCTCAAATTAATAACGACTGTGTAAAACATTCAGATCACCTAAGTCCACGTCCTAACAGACCCATGGCATTATTTCATTTACTAGTGGGAGGAGAACGTGTTTTCTTGAGTGATCTGGCATTTTGACACTCACATATTTACAGAATGCATTAATTTTCTGATGAATAAGCTTTTACAAAAACGAAATTAACACATTAAGTATTTTAAGAATTGTTTTAATGTTTTAATCTCTTTCCTAATTAAAGATCTTGTTTTTACATATTAGTATTGACATATATTTTATATTTTCATATATAAAGAAATTTTTTTATGTAAAACGTTTATCACACTCGACATTACAGCAAACCTAAAAAGAATATAATATTTTGAAAATAAATAAAAAAAGAGAGAAAAGAATCACCTCCTTATATAATGGTCAATAAAAAATACTCTAATTGATCTTAAGAGTTGTAATGTAATGAAATAGTTATGATAAAGATAAAATATTAACATTCTAAAGCTTTTTATATGAGATAAGGTGCCTTGCCAATTATCTTTTATTCATATTAGTATGTTGTGTGTCGCACGTCAAAAAAATATCCGTGCGGCATCAGTTGGCGATTCTTTCGTCTGCTCGTTTGCTTATGATTCGTTGGAGTCGCCACCTAGTAATTTATTGAGGGCTACTAGGAAACCTGATGTACTAGTCTTGTCAGAGATTCATTGGTAAAGAACTGATTGTGGTTAGGGAAGGTATTAGCACCCCTAACGCACCCTACCTGAGGTAAGCTGCTTCGTAGACTTGATGTGTTAAAGAAGTTTTAAAATTCAGTTCATTCATCGAATTTTAGAAAATACAACTTACACTTACATGTAAGTTTGTAATTCTTTATCCGTGAACAAATCAGAATATTAAATTCTTCTTTATTCTCGCAATTTTATCCTAAAAAAAATTCATAAACAAAATACATACCACACATTCACTTTCAAGCTTCGTGGACTTGATATGATTTAAAAATAAAATTTTAGCCCAATTCTAAAGTTTTGATAAATCAGTTATTAGTTCCCAAAATATATGTAGATACATGTTCTATATTTTTATAGAAAATACAACTTGATTTTTATCTGTCCTTTAGATATTTGTGCATATAAAATAAAACATTAAATTCATTTTTTTTCCATTTGATTCAATAACATACATAAAAAAAATACACAAACACACACATCTCTTTTTCTATTATTTTTCTTTTTCTTTTCTTTTCTTTTCTTTTTTTTTTTTACATCCACAATACAAATTCAAAAAATAACTAAACAAAAATTACATTAAACACTTTAAAAATTACAGAATAACCCAAAACCTCCCAGAACAGTGTCAGGAAGCCTTCTGGAACCGCTGGAACAGTGGCGGCGCGTCCCCACACGCGCCACGCCACTGCAGACAAACCAGAACAAACTAGTGGATCCGACCCGACTTCATCTCCTCTTCCCTCCTACACTGGCAGTGAGGAGCAACATCACCTGCAAAGAAGAAAAAGACGCAATCCAGTTGGTTTTAGCTTTTGTTCTTGGTCACGGATCTACTTTTTTTCTTCTCTGTTTTGGATCTGCTTTCTCTCTATGGATCTGCTTTCTTTTAGTTTCGCCTTCTTCTCTGCTTCCGGTGGCCGATCTAGCTGTTGCAAAGGGGGTTGCAGTTGTGTTCACTGAGCTGTTGTCGTCCGTCCGGCTGGCTTTGTTGTTGATGGAGATGAAGAGATCGGGGGAGGAGAAGCAGGCGGCCGATGAGAGAGGAGAGCGAAGGGGGACGGCGCTGGTCTCTGTCCGGCGTGGGGCTGAGCTAGGGCTGTTGAAGCTACGGTGGAGCTGGCGGCTGGTTTAAGGGATAAGGAGCAGCCGCTGGGAAAAAGGCTGAGGGAGGTGGAAGGACCGGTCTGTCGGCTGTGGGCAGAAGCTACCGCTGCTGGAGGTCTTGCTGCTGGAGCTGGGTCGGCCGAGAGAGGGAAGAACGGTGGTTGGCCGAGAGAGCAAGAAGAAGAAGGAAGGTGCTGGGAGCAGGGGAGTGAGCGGCCGAGAGAGGGGAAGGTTCCAGCGGCACCCCTTGGTTCTCCAGTTCTCTTCTTTGCCAAAGGAGGGGTGGCTGGCTGTGTTTAGGGAGCCACCAGAGCTCTGGTTTCCTTACCAAGGGAAGGGAGGCGGCTTCAAGAAGATGAGAGGACAGGGAGGGGGCTGGCCCCGGTTTGGTTTTGAAAGAGAGGGAACTGTCCCTTGTTCCCGGCTGCTGAGGGGAAGAAGAAAATCAAAGGGGAGGGGCGGCCAGCCTCTGTAAACAGGGAAAGGGAGGCTTGCGGCCGCCCCTGCTCCCTCTGGTTTTTTTCAATGGGAAGGGGGGCGCCCTAGTGAAAAAGATGGGTTTAGGATTAGGTATTTTTTTGGTTTTTTTTTTCTGATATTGTGAAAATTATCCCCCTTAAAAATTCAGTGTAGCATGGTATTTATAGGAAAAGTTTTGCTAGGTTTTCAAACTAGTCCCTCAACTTTTCCTTTCCTTCTCTTTTTCTCTTTTTTTGTAAATTTTGATTTTCTTATTTTTTGTATTTTTGAAAGCGAGCAATATCAACGTCAACTCAACAAGGAAAATCAGTGATCATAAAATTTACGCGTTAAAAGTTGAACGCGTTCCAAATACCTTTGAAAATTTAAATTCTTTTGAGATGACGTTGAAAATGCTAAAAACGATGCAAATATATCAAAAATGCATTTTTTTGGGTTTTCATTGTCTTTTTTTGCTATTTTTGGTTTTTTCTGAAAAATTATCAAAACATGGGTCAAAAATTGGGTAGCAACATTGTGTATCTATTTACATGGATTCATTATAATATTTCAAAAAATCCATCCCATTAAGAAATTAAAAAAAGAGCGAGGCCTAGGAGCGTGGGCTAGGTTTGAAGGCCCACATGCTTGGGCTGGTTTTTTAGGTCCAATGTGCCTCGACTCTTTTTTTTTAAAAAAAAATTTAGTTGTTTTATGTTTGGGTAAAAAAATCGATAAAAGAAATCATTGAATCTAATTGAGTTCATGAATCAAGTTGTAGGTTTAATAGTTCATTCGTAGCATTCAAGTTATTATTATTATTTTTTTGTTTAATAATTTATTTTGTCCCTCGATTTTAAAAATATAATTTCTTCCTTTGTTATCAATGATCTCTTTTTTTGTTAAGCTCAAAACTAAGAAAAATCAATTTCATCTTTTTTTTTATCAATGATCTGCTTATGATATCTCAACCACACGTGTCTAACATATTGTTTTTCTATTTAAAAAAACATTTTATACAAAAAAATTGTCATGCATTTTATCGTCGTGTAATTAAATGAAAAATAATCTCTGTTAAAAAAAATATTGAATCTAATAACATGTATGACTTGCATCACAAATTTACTTGGTTGAGTTGAGTTTACTTGGTTGACTCGAGTTCACTTAGGCTTTTTATTTTAGTTAAGTGTCATTTTTTTTTATCACTTTTATCTTTCAATATTAAGTTAATTGAGGATTAATTTGATAACCCATGCATTAACTTAGTAACCCAATGTCCAAGACCTTTTTTTAGGTAAGATTTGAAAATTATGTCTAAGAGTATACTATAAGCATGTAATATAATGTTAATTATAATGTTTTTCATTGTCAAAGTTTTTGTATCTTAAAATCCTAAGTTTTAATATATATTTTTATCTAAAAATATTTTAAAAACATCATAAAAATTTCAATAAATCTATGTTTAACTCTAAAACACATCTTCTAATGTATTTAAAAACTATAAGTCCATCTATTTTACATGTTTACAAGATAGAACCACCATCATTGAACTCCATTTTCTATGATAAAATCATTGATACTAAAATCAAATTTTGTTAATTGGAATCTCAGTATGAAGCGTGGCTCTCTCATGTCTATTAAGAAAATCAAGAGAATGAAAAGAGGAAAGAGAAACAAAGAAATGTTAAAATTACAAACCTTTATAATTATGAAAGAATCAATTCAGCCAAAAAGTTTAAGCTGTGAGATGAGGTCTCAAAATATAATTTATATTATTTTCTAATATATTCTCTCAAATGAAAGCTTTTTAAGCTTGAAACTTGCACAAACTTATACTAACTTGTGCATGATTTTTATCAAATAAATAGAGATGATGAGATTTAAACTCGTGACTACTTGGTTATCAAAACTCTAATATTTTGTCAAAGAACCATCTCAACCCAATAATTTAAATTATTAAAAGAGATCATAAAATATAATTTATATTATTCTCTACCAATAATTAAATTTCAAAGTCATAAGAAATAATCAATAGATAACAGACCAAGCAAATGTTCGTATGGTAATGAGATCCTGGTAGACCATAAATCAGCAGCAAAGGAACAACAACCAAGAATCGGCAGCGGCAGTAATTCCAGCTGCTAGGTCTGTGCAAGGAGTCCTTGTGAGAGAAGGAATTTCAGCAAACTATAAGTTGGAAAACAGAGGCAGTTTTCTTGTGGCAACTGGACAAAGAGAGTTTCCTATAAGGAAAAGGAGAAGAAGAGTCGAGATTTAAGAGGCTTTATATGTGACAGAAATAGCCTTGGAGACAACAACTCAACCTCGAATAACTTGGTCTCTGACTTGAGGAGTTCTGAGTTCTAAATTGATTTGAATAGTATTATTTTCAAGCAAGTAGAATCCTTTTTGAGCTAGGAAATAATTTACAAAAAGAGCAAAAACTCCAAGATAAGGGGCGGGAAAGAGTAAAATGAATGCAAAAACTCCGAGATTGCAAATGTCTAGACAAGGAGCAAGATCATCATTCTCTGAGCACATATTATGTACTTTACAGCAAAGGAGTACAGAGTCCGCCGATGCTCAGCAAGCCGTGATTCAATCTGTACAGGAAGAGAGCATCAAGACCGCTACCAATTCCATTTGCCATCCAGGATAGTATTCTTGGTGGATGAGACATTTTAAGAACAGATGGGTGAATTGCAGATCGTCTCCCCATATCACTCGTAAAATCCACTGGACTACAATCATAGATATGACCCGAAATACAGTCCGTTGTAGTTTGTGTTTTACAAAGTGTATGAGCGAAGCGAAACAACGATATCTATCTCTTTGAAATTTATTTCTTGTTTTGTTTCAGAGGATTATTAATGGGTTGGGGTTGTGGGGGCAACGACTCTGTGATATAATAAAAAATATTAAAAAAAATTATTAATACTCTTTAGATATCTAGGGTTTTTTGGGTAATTTTTAATCTATTATAAATACATACCATATAATTTTATTTTAATATAATGAAAAATAAAACTCTTTATTATTATGAATATAACAGTGTTATTGAACCACGTTAAATCTTATGTTTTTTTCTAGTTTGAATTATTGTTGTGATATTCTTTAAGAATTGCTTTTCACAAGACAGTCTCTACGAGTTGAAAGTCATCCTATAGATACAAGAACAAATACAAAAAGGAAATCAAACTGATGCTAAAGACTGACACACCAGGTTCAGTTGTACTTACACTTTCCCTCAATGATCTGCAGTGGGAAAATACAATGTGTTCAATCATCCAAAGAAACTGGGGTTGCTTCTTACTCAATGATTCCAAACATGGCATCCCTTTTATCGTCTTCTTTGCTTGGGTCTTGGGTCCACCATTTGCCAAATCTCTCTTCGTACAGACAAAGCAAATGTTAGCTGATATCAGTCCCTCTGATGATCTATTTTTACTGGGATATTTTGTGAACTGGTTGCAAAGGATTTGGAGGTTGGAATATCATAACCTTTGAGGTCAGGGCCTAACTCCTTTTACTGGCTTGCTTGGCCATTTATTGAATGAATCTAGTTTATAACCTAATAGCAAAAATTACTTGGAAAAACAATATATTGCAACATTTGATGCATAAATTGTTTAGAAATAATAACAATAACAAGTTTTGTCTGTAGGTAATGATATCAAGACACTGAAAACATGTTAATTACTAGTAGCATCACAGCTCTATGCAAGAGCTCTTTGAGCTTTTTCTTCATCATTTCTATTGCAAAGCGAGAGTACTGGCCCTATATGCCAAGCTTCTTTCCTTTTTCTTTTTTTTATGAATGAAAAACTTCATTGATCAAAATCAACCAAAACAGGAAGAAATCCTGTTTAAGAAAGAATTACAACTCCAGACGAAAGCAAACTGAGAACAATTAATCTTTACATGACAAAATATTGTTATAATTGTTCGTGCTTTAGAAAAACAACAATTAAACATTTTACTCTTCTTTGAAAACATGATAACTTAATATAAATTAGTAAATAAATAATAAGCAAAGCCTCCTCTATCTTCGGCAGATAAACCTTGCCTTTATTTGTCTTCTCTTTCCGTTCTTTGCTCTGGTATTCTCTTATTGTGATTCTTCACCCCATTTTCTTCACCTCCATTAGGATGTTGGTCTTGTCTCCTTCTCAGCATTGTTCTTCTTAGTCTGTTTTTCCAATTTCCAAAATTTTCTGTCTCAAGCGCGCTGGACCTTTGTTGGAGTACCATATGAATCACAAGGCCCGGTAGAAACATCTCTGCACGATCCGATCCCTCGCTGATCCATTTTCAGATCCGGGGACAGTTTCCAGAAATTGTGATACGGGATCATCCAACGAATTAATGACAGAAGCGTATCATAAAATGTATTTTCATAATTGTATCATTTGTATTACCGCCACTATTTTAAAGAATCATTTCAACCCAATATATAGCTTAAACTATTAAATGAGGTCCTAAAATATGATTTATATTATTTTTTAACACACCCCTTTAAATGAAAGTTCTTTGGGCTTGAAACTTGCACATGTTTATATTATCTTGTGTTTAAATTTTATCAAATAAATATGAATGGTGATATTCGAACTTGTAACTGCTTGGTTATCAAGGTTTTAATACCATGTCAAATAACTATCTCAACCCAATAGCTTAAACTATTAGATGAGATCCTAGAATATGATCTATATTATTTTCTAACACACTATTGTTCCTCTCCAATTCTTTCCAGAGAGAATAACTTTGATCCACCTTGTTGCTTCCTGCAGCAGGAAAATCTTTTAGTAGAACAAACTCTTGAATGCTTAAATAAAAAAGTGTGGATATCCTTTATTATGTTGAGCTGGATAATCAATACTAACCCATATATACTTTGTGATCGAGCTCATCTACCGTGGAGGCTGCAGAATGCAGCTCTGATGGATTAGCTACCTCAATCCACCCCCCTTGATTCTTGCTCACAAAGAGAAATTGACGAGCTAGCCAAAGTAGCTCCAAGTCCAGTGAAAAGCAAATGGGTGTACTTCCACAAGTGCACTGGAATTTAATTAATGTAGTGGCTTAGAAACACCATATAAATTAAATATAACTTATTAAATTAATGTCATGATTTTGAATTATAATATTTAAAAATATGTTTTTTTATCAAAAACTTTTTACTATTATGTTAACTCATCATTTATTTTTAATTTCAATAGTAATTACCTAATTTATCACTAAAGAGTGTACTGCTACTTTCTAGATTAGTGACTAAATCAAGATTTTCTAGGCATCCAGGGAAACCAGCTTCTCTGGCGGGGAACTTGGTGAGCGTGAGTTTTATTTGGGTGGTTGAATTTTGGGTCATTTTTACGTAAAATATATAAAATGTTCAAATGATAAGCAACAATATAAAAAATTAGGATAGTTGCAGTAAAGTGGTGATGATAGTGACTGAGAGGGTGGGGGTGGTGAAGCTGGTGTGGACAATGGTGTGGAGAACAATTATAATATTTATAGCAAGTTTATGTAGGAGGTTTTTTTTAAAAAATAGATATTTTTATTAGTTAATTTATTTTTTATTTTTATTTTCCCACTTTATATTATTTCCTTATCTAGTTTATTTATATATATATATATATATATATATATATATATATATATATATATATATATATATATATAAAATTGTAATAACCTTTTGGGAAATGAGTTTTAGATCAATAAAAAATAAAGTATTTATATGTATCGTAGTTATTCATATGAACCACCAATAAAAAATCTTCGAAATCCTTTTAGGGGAGAGATTGCTACACCTTAGAGTGCTATAAAATATCAATTTTTCTTTTAATTAATATCACATTTATTATTTTAGGCTAATTTTAAAATTTTATTCAAGCAAGTCCTTACTTGATTTTTCTAGGTCTATAATTGTAATTCAATGTATAAATTACACTCTAGTCCTTAATTTCTAAAACTTATTTACAATCAAGTCACACTTGATTAATCATCTTATTTTAATTTCTGATTAATGATTCTTATGTATGTGATCCATTAAGCTCCCTAATAAGTTGGTCCAAATATAAATCATAATCCTAAACAAAATAGGATTAAATAAATTAAACAAATTAATTTATTATCAATTCAATAATTGATTGATTTATATTTGAAGATTAAGTATAATGTTTAACAACCTGTCATGATTCTCCAAATACTAGGAAAGTCATAAGTGGTTTGATTTAATAGTTTTTCAATGAAATTATTATCCCTTTATCAACAGTGTTTTGATTTAAACATTATAACATTGAGCATGTTTACTTTATAAAATCATGTTTGTTCTCAACACCATAGTTATTGATTATTTGAATATGATTTGAAACTCTTTTTTAATTTTATTTCATCTTGCGCAATGATTTACAATTAATACTATTTGATAACAGATGAAATATTTTTCATAATTCATCTAAGGTGATGAATTCATATAGTTCATGTTATACCCAATATTTACCCATTTGTTACCCTTGATTAGGACAACATATAATATGATCAAAACATAACACTCTTTATATAAGATAATTCAGTGATCTTAAATCTAAGGATCACTTACACAACTGTCACGTGAGCTTTTTCATGGACATAAGTGATATCTATATATGAATTTTTCATGTGAGTCATTTCAGTATGCAAGTCATTCGACAAACACCTACATATTAGTTCTATGTAACTCTCATATCTCAGTTTATGAGAATAATTACTTTATTTCATAAAAAAAACATAATATGTATGAATCTCAACAACTCTAATTAACATCCATTTTTAATAAAGTATTGACCAAGAACATTTAGAAACAATTATTTGATGTAATAAAAATCCTATAATTATAACAACATTATAATTTCTTTTGCAAAATATTTTTATCCAAAATTTTTTATCTTTACTCTAGATTCATTAATTAAATATTAGATTTATTAATAAAATAACTAATAATTATTAAAAATAAATAAATTTTTATTAATAAATTAAATATATTTATATAAATAAAATTAATGTCATATATTATCAACCAATTCACTACAAAACATATTAACTAACAAGTTCCAAGTATTTCAAAACCTTTTTTTTTTTTTTTTTTTGTATCTGTGGACTGTTATGCAGAGAAGAAGCACATTAAGAGGGTTGGTGGCTTTGGTAGTCTTTGGGCCTCGAGAATCAAATAGCTTGGCCATGTCCAATAGAGGCATCCTGTGGCCATGAGCCATGAAAGGAAAGAGAAGAACATGTTGCTTGTTAACTTCACTGTTCGTATGGCCTTGTGCCCGAAGGAAGATTTCATATAACAGAATTAAATGGTTGAGTTACAAGTGAAACTACTGGAATATGTGATGAAATATGAAGACAAGAAGAGGAAGAAAGGTTTGGACTATTTTCTTTTTCTACTTTCTATGATCAGTATGCAAATTTATTGGCACGAGGTGAGGATATATGTAGAATAGAGGCCCGCCGCGAGACAATAAAGATTTGGTTCTTCTTCTTCCTCCTGTGATCACTTCCTGCCTCTTATCTGTCGTTGTTCATTTCTTTGATTTTCAGGTTTTTGTCAAATTCGTTGTTAGGTAAGCTGGGGATGTTGAAATTGAGATCATGCACTAACTCTTTAGCTTCATTTAAGTTTAAGCTGTCAGATAAGATCTCAGGATATGATTTATATTATTTTCTAACACATCCTTTTAAGTAAAAGCCATTTGGACTTTAAACTTGCACAGATCCACATTACCTTGTGCTTAATTTTTATCAAATAAATGGAAATAGTGAGATTCGAACTCGTGACCGCTTGGTCATTAAGGCTCTGATACCATGTCAGAGAACCATCTCAACCTAAAAGCTTAAACTGTTAGGTGAGATCCCAAGATATGATCTATATTATTCTCTAACATAAGACAATACAACAACAAGAATTTGCAACAACATTATTAGTTCAGAAATACACATACCCAGAGTTTAAAAACAATCTTCAAAGGAAAATAACAATCACATCAATCATACGTAGGAATAATGAAACTAAACGAGATAAAATCCTAGAATACCGATTTTACGGAAGTGATAGTCTGTATCAAAGTGAGGATCAGCAGGATAGCTGCTGCAACAGTTGCCGTACCTCTCCAAACATTGGGGAAATATACAAGTTTCAAGGTTGCCTTTCTATGGTTCCAGCGGTTCTTATAGTGGGCATTCATCTTTCCGCAGATATCATCATAAAACGTATAAGTGCCGGTGATTGTTTCGCAAAGCTTATTAATCATATTTGAAACTGCGGCATCGTCACCTAGCCAGTTGAGAATAATTCCATTTTCAGCTAGCAAAGCCACGTCTTCTGCACTGTCGTTAAGATGGTCCATAAACTTAATGTAACTGCATACGTAAGCTTTAAACGGGTAGCAGCACTGCTCCAAGGCCATGATATTTCGTACAAGACGTTCGAAGCAGTAATCAACTTCCAAGCGTGGTATTTTCAACACTCCTTCCTCAAATGTTATGTTGACCAAACATTTGTCTTCGGTTACCTGAAACTTCACCCCTGCCTCGCGAAGCATGACGGCATTATATTTCAGCTTGATAGGATTAAAATTACAACGTGGCTGAATGGCTCCCTTCAACATAAAATTCCTTAGTAAATCAGTGAAATGCCTGCTTCCCTCTACATCCCGGCCGGTGTTTTGCAGCGCTTGTGAACACGTGTACTTTCCCAAATAAACGTTAGCAAGATCAAGAAAAGGAAAGCATGTTGCCTGTTTGCGAAAGCCCTTCTCATATATTTCCTTAATAATGAAGAAAGGTAGTTGGTTTTCAAGTAGCATCAAGTCTTCTCGTATGTCAAATATCATCCAGGGCTTAACACTTTCAGAATAATGTTCAATATCATTTGAATCCTCCAAAAACTCAATAATGAAGACTGCATCCAACAGAATCATCTCTATGAACTCACTGCTTGTAATTTCGCTGAAGTTCTCTGAATAACTGGCTCGGATACGCGCTTCTTTATCCTGAATGATGATCAAAAGATCCTCGATTTTCTTCTTATATATCCCATCCCGTTCAGAAAACCCTTTGAAATATCTCAATTTTTGCTCTTCCATATCCTTTAGTCTTTCATCGCCGCGGTGAAGAGGACCTATTGAAATCAGTTTTGGAGTGTAGGCTTTCGGTCTTACCTTTCGAAACGAATTGGGCACCCTGTAGATACAACACCACTCAGCCCGGTCCTGTTGAGAGGTCAACGATCCCATCTTATTTTGCAGCTGTGTCAAAATATCAGTCATCCCAGTGTTGGGTTTGATGTTCGAAACACATGAGGTACTTGCTATATCTTTTCCTTTGTTTGGAACACTTTCCCTATCGTCTTCCATTATCTGATCCACTTACTTGTTCATTGTTTTTCAAGGATGAAGTTCTTGCAGTAAATTTATCGTTTTCCGGTCTGCATTTTCGGTGAAACATGTTAAAGAATAATATATATCATATTCTAGAATCTCACCTAATAATTTAAGTTATTGGGTTGAGATGATTCTTTGACATGGTATCAGAGCCTTGATGACCAAATGGTCACGAGTTCGAATCTTATCTTTCCTGTTTATTTGATAAAAAAAAATCAAGCAAAAGGTAATGTGAAACTGTGCAAGTTTCAAGCTCAAAAAACTTTCACTTGAGGGGATGTGTTAGAGAATAATATAAATCATATTTTGAGATCTCATCTAACAGTTTAAGCTATTAGGTTGAGATAGTTTTTTTTGATAAAACAAACCAAGAATGAATAGAAGGTGTGCGTGTACGAAAATTGTCCATGTAAATTTTTTAGAGCAATGCTATACAGAAATCATACGAAAATTTCATGTATGAACTATTATAATTACTCTTAATCAATCATTTAATATTTTTGGAACGCATGTACACTCAATATATATATCGCTTCAGTAGTTATCACTTAACAAATCAATTTATGTGAAAATTTTTATATAATTTGTTAGTATACAAAATATTTAATTTTGAATTTTTTTAATCCAACCATTTTCCTTCTCATTGAATTGTCATGATCAAGAAAGAACATAATTTAAAACTATGCATAAAATCCTCCTAATTAACTATTAAGTTATGTTATTTGGGTCGATGATTCAGCTCAATCTATTAATTTTCATCTTCTAGATGCATTACTTGAAGATTATTAATTTATTTATCAGAACAAATTAGCATTAATTATAAAGTCGTGTGTAAATTTAAGAATTCTAAATTAAATGATGAAGTATCGAGGGTGCAAAAAAATGATCGAATTAAGTATTAATGATAGGAGTAAGTGTGTAAAATTTATGTAATGGGACTTGATAAATTTTAAATTAAAATTTACATAATTTAAAAACATGTATTTTGGTGGGACCAATATTAGGTGTAACTAGATTTTTAGCCCGATAATTTTTTTTTAATGTATGAAAAAAATATTTAGGCATTGCTAGTATTTTTTCTTATAGAAAAAAAATTAAATTAAACCATATAAGGATTATTTTGACATGTTCCATTCAACTTGAAGTTTAAAAAGTAACCCAAATAACCAGTAAAAATATAGTTTGCCTCATAATAAATATTCAAGATCATAATTGTTTTTATAAATACTAAGATAAAAACCTATTAAATTGATTCAGATCAATCTAAATTAACTTGTCAGTCCACTTGCCAGATCATGAGACCATAGTAACCCTATAAAAAATAAATCAAAAGTACAAATAATGAAACTCAATTTCCAATAAATTTAGTGTTGAATAATAAAATTAAAAAATCATTTAAAAAAAGACCAGAAAAACTTGACTCGAGTCAACTTGGGTCATAAGACCGAGATAACTCAATATAAAGTAAATTGAAATAAATTATGAAGTTTAATTCTTAATCAATCTAGTGTTGAAAGATAAAATTGAAATAGAATCTGATTAAAAAAATATAAAAAATAACTCAAGTAAACCCGGTTTAACAAGCCAAGCTTGTGACTTGAGTCATGAGATATGGATAATCTTATAGAAAGTAAATCAAAATAAATAATGAAACTTAATTCCCAATCACCCCAAAGTTGAAGGATGAATTTAAAAAAAATAAATAATAAGAAAAAAAAAACTCGATTCAATTGAGTCGATCTGTTAAACCCGCGGTCTAAGTCATAAAACTGGGATAACCTTATAAAAAATAAATTAATAAAAATTATAAAGTTCAATCTCCCAATAAATCTTATATTGAAAAGCATCTTTGGACTTTCCACACTTTTATGAAAAGCATTTTCCACAGGGCAAGTTTGGCACTCAAGTTTTTACCACCAGCCACTGCCCCTCTTCTACAATAATCTTGAATGGTCACTGGCTCACTCGTAGACATCTTTGATGCTGTACGAAGACTACAGGATACTTTGTGCTAAACAAATTATTTAATTTTACTGTATTCTTCTACATGGTTGTGATGGTATAATGTGATTTTTCACTCATTTTCATTTTCGCTTATTTAGATGAGAAATTAATGTTCTTTATTCTCTAAATTATCTTATCTAGGGTTGATTATAATAGCAAAATAATCAACATACAAATTAGGATATAAAAATGATAAGTAATTAGATTGAATTTAAGTTAGAAATAAACAGTAACCTTGTAATGACAATTTTAGGTACTTTCAGTGTTTTTTTCATCTCCAGCTCGTGTTTTGTTTTGCGATCTGTTGTTTTCACATTATTTATTGACTGCATGCATTTTATGTTTTATTCAGTCAATGTCATATGCTTCCATGTTCTTCGCCAGCTCAGAGATATATTAATTGGAAAACGAATTTAACCTATTATTATTATTATTCTATAAAAAACCTTCGAGGAATTGTTTTTTTCAATGATGAAGCTAGCTTTCACTAGCTGTTTTTTGTGTGCCTATATATCAACCATGTGAGGCAAGATTCACATGTTTGTAAATAGTAAGAGAACCTATAAAAAATCAAATACAAATAATTGGAAGTCCTTTCAAATAGAAGTTAAAGTCTATCAAGAAAGGATTGAATTAAATTCCTTATCAAATGAAGTCAAAACAAATAAAATATCACATGTTAAAACTTTCAAACTCATATAAAAATATTATATCCCTCCAAAATAAAATAAGTTTAAGATCAAAAAGTTATAATATATATATATATATGACTCTTAATTAGGGAATTTGTACACCTAAAACACATATGACTTTGAAGATTAGTTAAAATTTTATGAAAATACTAAGTTTTAATTTTAAATCTTTTAAATCATAAAAAGAATAAGAATATTTTGTTATTTCCAAATATCTAAAAACCTGATCTAGAGGAAACGATAACAATACAACATATGTGCGACACCACCTCTTGCTCTCTCTTTCTATAAAAGTTTATATTTAGTAACATGGTGTATAATATTTTTAATTGGAAATACATTAAAATAATATATTTGTTTTAGATTTTTTTAATACCAATATATTAAAATTATTAAAGAAACATTAAAAAATTATTAATTTAATATTTTTGAATAAAAAATAATTTTAAAAGCAGGTTTTTTCTAAAAAAAACCCCCGAAGTTTTTTTTGCCTTATGTATCGAAAAAAAAATCTATTGAGTGAGTGAGGGCTAAAAAGAAGAGAGGGTCAGAAGATAACTTAGTCAAAATAATGTCGGCAAAACGTGCATGTCATGTAGTCATTTTCGGTGAGAGGTCATTTTCACCTTTATATTTTTGTAGTCATTGCATATTTATGTTGACATTTATATTTATATATTTATAGTCACTGTCATATACATGCAGTTATGTTCATGACAGCTAGATATATATTTAAAAAAATGGATTAACTTACTTTTTAAAAATTATATTAACATATTAATTAGTTTCTTTTGAAATCAGAGATACTTTATATATATATATATAAAATTTATAAGAAAATTATTATTATTATTATTATTAGATAAAAAAACATGAATAATGTGTGGAAACATTTTTTATCATAAAAATATCCTTAAGTCTTATTAATCATTAATGTATTGACAGGATTTTATCCTCCCTTTTCAAAAAATTTAATTTTTATTATTAAAAATTAAATTTTTTTGTGTTTTTTTTATTCTTTTGATGCGCTTATCTCAAAAATAATTTTTTAAAAATAAAAAAAATCATTTTGATGCATTTCGACACGAAAAACACTTTAAAAAACAACTACAACCACACTCCAAACAGGTTATTTAAACCCAATGCTTATTTACATGAGAAATTATCATTTTGATGCATTTAGGTACGAAAAATATTTTAAAAAAATGACAACCACACTCCCAAACAGGTTATTTAAACCTGAACGCTTATTTAGATGAGAAATTATTGTTCTTTTAGTCTCTAAATTATCTTATCTAGGGTTAATTATAAAAAGCAAAATAATCAAGATACAAATTAGGATATAAAAAATGATAAGTAATTAGATTGAATTTAAGTTAGAAATAAACGGTAATAATGACAATTTTAGGTATTTTCAGTGTTTTTTTTATCTTTAGCTCGTGTTTTCTTTTGTGATTTGTTGTTTTCACATTATTGTCATATGCTTCAATGATCATCTCCAGCTCAGAGATATATTGGAAAACAAATTTAACCTACTACTACTACTATTATTATTATTATTATTATTATATTAAAAACCTTTGAGGAATTTGTTTTTTTCTAATGATGAAGCTAGCTTTCACTAGCTGTTTTTGGTGTGTCTATGTATCAAGATAAGTAAGCAAATAAAATGTCAAGGACCACGTGAAGATCAACTCATTATTTTGATTTATAGGTGTATATATATATATATATTGAAAGCAAAAACTTTATGATCTCCAAAGATATAAGTAAGCAAATAAAATTAATTGAAAATCAAAAACTTTACGTTCGTATTTAATAAAATAAACTAAGAATTATATGTATTAATAAATATTAAATAAATTGTTAACACTAACTAAAAATTAAGTCTAGAAATTAAAAAATAAATATATATTAAGATATTAATTTAATCTTGTATTGAGAGTAGCTCTTCAAAATTATTTTATTTAATTCTATAACAATAAAATTATTTTTTATAAGAGAACATATAATTTAAATTCTATCAAAACAAAATATTTTTCTTGTATAATTCCATCTATTTTTTTTATTAATATAATTTTAAAACTTAAGCAACGCTTTTCTAATTTGAACCATTTTTCAATGTAATTAATGCATATTTCAAAACGTTTTTTTTTTTGGTTGAAATCCTAATCGTACATATTCAAATAAAATGTTAACATATTCTAATGGAAATAGAAAAGTGGAGCAAAAAAAATCTTTTACCGATCAGGAACCGATCTTTGATTAATTTTCCATCTGAATTCAGTAAAGGGACCTTAAAGAGAGAATTAACCTAAAGGTAAGAGTTAATTTAAGCCAACAACTAATCTTTGATTTTTGGAAAACATCCAAAAAAAGAGCTGTCATTGTAGACTATGATCTCCAATTATTTGCTTCGTGAACATTGAATTATCAAACTATTAAAGGATCTATACTTATAATATATTATTTATTGGAATAATTTTTTGTATGTATTTTTTATTTTTTATTTTAATTTTACTCTTTAATAACACCATCTTTTTTTTTATTTTTTCTTCCAATATTAAATTATTTTTGAAAATTATGCTTCATAATTTTTTTATTAGGTTATATATTGATCCATGAATTTAATTTTTTTCTCAATTTTATCATTAAGTATTAGATTTGTTAAAAGTGGGGTTTCATATATTTTTTTAATATGTTTTCTATGAACTTTATCCTTATTTCAGTACTCATGTCTTCAGTTTAACAAGTTAACTTAGTTTAACTTGAATAATTTTTTGTGCACATTTTTTCTAATTAATTATTTTTCTTGATTTTATTTTTTAAAATTGAGTTGGTTGAAAATAGAGCATTATAATATATTTTTTTTTCTATAAGGTTATCTCGATGTCTTATATAACCAATGCCATGAGATTGGGAAGTTGACTTATGTTAATTTTTTTTTAAGATCCTTTTTAAATTAAATATTTTTTTAATTGAATTTTTAATTTTGTTATTTACTTTTTATAAAGTTTCTTGAATTTATGACATGAATTACCGGTTTGATAGGTTGATTAAAGTTGATATAATTTTTGAATATTTTTTTATAATTATTTTTACTTCTCAAGTAGATACCCACATTGATTTAAAATAATTAAAAAAAAACATTGGCTGAGAACACAAATTGGCTTTTAAAAATTACGTGAGAATATTTTACAAATATTTCTTATTCACGTGAGATTTTTTCCACGCGAGTAATTATTTTGTCAGAATTGTGTCGTCAAATATCTCTTATTTACGTGAGATTTTTTCCAAGCGAGTAATTATTTTGTCAGAATTGTGTCGTCTGCTGCGCGTGGAGTGCTAATTATTTAAATGTCACGGTTCTCAATATTTTTTCCAAGCGAGTAATTATTTTTCTAATTATTTTGTCAGAATTTATTGTTGCTATTAAAATATTAATGGTATTATTCATTTATTGCTATTAATATTGTTATTATGATTATAATAAAAATATTATTATTATTGATAAATATAAATATAAATATAAATATAGCACAGCATGGCATGCAGCATACATCCATTTATGCCCATCAAGCCAGGGACTCCAAAAGCATGACTAAACAGCGATGAGAGCAGGAGTGAGCAACATATGTAGCACAGCATGGCATGCAGCATCAACCAGAACACAAGGCCCATGGCATAAGTCAGCCATCAGAAACCACTAAATCCAGCAAGTACCAGCAGAGGGACGACCAACCAGAGATCAATAGCAGCCAAAACTGGTAAGGAAATGGTTCTGTTCATGGAAATGCAACACCATATAAAACACAACTTGGAATTTGCGAAATAGAACATCAGCTAAAGTGCAATTGTCTTAAAAAATTCTTTTGTTTCTCAAAAGAATTAACAACAAAGAAATAAAGGAATAAACAAATAAATCAAAATTTGCTTACTTGGACAACCGGAGAAGTTTGCATAAACAATCGGATGGAAATTCGTCAATTTCCTTTCTTCGTCTTTTTCTTTTTTTTTTTCCTTTTTTTTTCACTTCACTATTTTTCTTTTCTCTTTCCTTTTCTTCCTGATTTTCTTTTTTCTTTTTATATTTTTTATATATAATTTCAATTTTTTTAATTACAAAACAAAATAAAAAGATTGGTTGCAGTTTTGTAAACAAACAAAATAAAGTAGATGAGTAAAGCTAGTTGCGGGTCGAGGAGCGGACCCTTGGGTCAGACTACAGGCTAACACATGGACCTATAAATGTAAAACAGTCTTTTAATCACAATTTCAATACCCTTTTTTTAAGACTTTTCCCTTCTCTTTTTTTTTTTTTTTTTTTTTTACTTTCTTGCTTCTTCTACGATTTCTCTCTCTTTTCTCTCTTTGAACCCAAAAAACGACGATGGTGGCTTTGTGTCATCCGTCATTGCAAACTGCCACCATCAAAAACACCCTCCTTTTACCCTAAACTATTAGTATTGTTATAAGGGTTATTCTCTAAATTTATTTTTCTTCTAAAATAAAATAAAATAAAGACTAACAACATAGATAAAATAGATCGAGAAGAATTCCATAAAATATATAAAAATCAAACTGCAATTTTGGATGAAATTTGAAGTTTCCTTGTACCCAATTATACCTAATATTGAAAAAACAATGCAGATTTAATGTCAAATTAAATAATTATTGGACGAATTTGTATAAAAATTAAGTTCAATGATATAATTAAATTTTAAATAGGTCAATTTGATTTAATCATGAGCCAAATTAAAGTTTAATTATGTTTAAGAATTAATTTGGGTCCAATTAAATGATTTAATTAAGTGCAAGGACTTAATTATACTTTAAAATGGTCAAATTAATTTTATTAGGGGCTTAATTGTTGAAAATTAAGTTTGGGAGATTAATTTGGGCTTAATTGAGAAGATTAGAATTTTAAGAGATCAAATTTAATTTTTACCAAGTCGAGTGATTGAAATAAGGGGCAAAATCACAAGAATATTAGAGTTTTGGGGTTAATTAGGGGTTAAATTGAAAAATTTTAGAGTAACAGTCCCAACTATTTGAACAACGCTAAATGATCACAACATATGCTCTTAATTTGAGGGTACTTTTTTTTTGTTTGAAATCTACCAAAATTTTGGTAGAGTTTCGTTTGTATTTAGGACATCCCAAGTTTTTGACTACTATTAATATTCTCAATCAATCCATCATCACATGGTCCTATAATTCCGGACCTTATTTCAATCATCAATATTCAACACTTCATATAGTCCACACAACATATATATATATATATATATATATATATATATATATATTCCTAAAAATAAATTCAATATGAACATAGCCCATATATCATGTTATACAATTTAAAATAAAAAGGGATACTTATATGGAAAGAGAGCATTTAAAACAAAATAAGTGTTCTTGAACATTTCAAAAGGGTTAATTACAAGATACCTAATGTACTTACATGCTAAGTTAGACTTTTATAATTATATTAAGGTTTACACAAAAGCATACTGTATAAACGTGTTAATTCCATTATACTTAAGTTAGATATTTACATAGGCTTGATAAAGTTGAGTCCTAAACACTGATACCCTTTAGAAATCGAGTCTTATCAATCGTTCCCGAGCGTCCCAATGCGGACATCATTAGCCCAAGCTACTCATGTAATTCATTTCCCGACAATCCTATTACGGATGCCATTATCCATAGCTAATCTTGTAATTCATTTCCTGGCATTCCTATCACGGATGCATGCCATTATCCCAAGCTACTCATGTAATTCATTTCCCGGCAATCATATTACGGATGCCATTATCCATAGCTAATCTTGTAATTCATTTCCTGGCATTCCTATCACGGATGCATGCCATTAGCCGAAGCTAATTTTGTAATTCATTTCCCGACAATCCTATCACGGATGCCATTAGCCGGAACTAATTTTGTAATTCATTTCCCGGCATTCCTATCACGGATGCCATTAGCCGAAGCTAATCTTATAAATACGTTGGACTTTATTTACATTGAACATGGTATTTATTGTAATTGCATTCACCAGAAGAACTTTAAATTGCATAAGTGCAAATAGGAGGGAAAATCATGCACCTGCTCCGTCTGTCTCATGAACTCCCCTAACAGAAGATTCAATCTTGGTCGCTCCTCCTGAATCACAAGGAAGTTTTTGGTTATGATTCCTTTAAGCCGATTATTATAGAGAATCTATATTCATTCATTACACATATGTTACTTTCTATGCATGTTCATTTCCTCATAACAACATACATACATATATCATGTATATTTTCAGAGTGAGTATCTCAACGTGCAAGTATTCGCATGACTCAGTTCTTTTATATTCTTACATATAGTATTCATGTGAAAGTCTAAGTGTTACTGTCTAACTTTAAATTGTTACTGTCTAGACATTGAACTGTTATTGTCCAACCGTTACTGTCTAGACATTGAACTGTTATTGTCCAACTGTTATATATTGTCCAACCGTTACCGTCTAAACATTGAACTGTTACTGTCCAACTGTTACTGCCTAGACATTGAATTGTTACTGTCTGAACACTCACCATATTTTTAACTATATTTAGAGTTCTAGAACTCCATTTTAGTGAGATTAATTTCGTTGGAAAGCTAAGACACGAGTCTACAAGTTCTCTGAAGGAAGGAGAACCCAATTCTGCCTCCAAGATAGTTAAAATTACTCATCAACTAATCAGTCCTACTGCCTTACAGAATCAATCATGACTCAGTATTGGTTGGTGACCCATAATTGAAGAGTTACAGCTCCAAATTGAGCACGACCAGTTTCTTTGGTTAGCTAACATCCAAAACTACAATTTCTATGAGGAACCCAACCCTAATTCCCTCATCCTCCTACCCGCAATCTCACCGAAAGTCAGGAGAAAAGTCTGTTCAGGTTCGTCACCCCTTTCCCTTCACACAATACTTTCACAAACTACATTTTATATGTAAATTATTTTGGTTTCATACCCCCATCACATGTCACACATGAATTAACTTAATTTTAAAAACAAATATTTTTTCCCAATTCATGTTTAAGAACCCTAACCTATAATTCAATATCAAGATATCAATTCATTATCGAATTTGAAATGAATTTTAAGATCATGTTTAAAACACCTTACCTGGTATGAATTAAGATTTTGATCTTCAACCAGTTGAAGATTTTCTTTTGTAACTTTTTTTTCTTAAATTGATGCAATATGTTTTTCCTATTGGTAATGACAATATATAAATATATATGCACTTGACTAAGTAATTGATACCATATAATAAACTTTAATCTGTTGTTAATTTTATATTTATACGATGTTTTCAATTTTAATATGTAATATGCTGACTTTCTTTCATCTACTTGACTATCACGTTTTTTCTCTTCAAAGAAAATGGGATCCACTTGACTGGTGATAGAAAATGGGATTCAGTCTCCTCTCTATTTTTTTCGTTCCCCTGTCACCACCTGTGAGGGGGTATTTACAGTGGTAGAGAGAGTGGGAGCTACCTATCTCTGTCCAGTCATGTGGTTAGGGCAGCTTTTATGCAGCCCCTCGCAGGGCTTGTCTCCCCTGCCTCTTTTATCATGGTGGTAGGGTCATGAGAAGGTGTGGGTTATGTCAGGGTTTTTGGACAAGTGAGAGGAAGAGAAAGGGAGAGACGGTGCAAAGGAGGGGAAGAAGAATCTTCTTTCCCTGTAGTTGCGCTTCCGGGGAAAAAAAAAGATACAGTGTAGTTCAAAAGGACACTATTTTGAGATTTTTTTTTAATAAACAGTGTATAAAATAGTATCGTTTTATACAAAATCCAGTGTTTTATTTAAAGGAAATGGTGTTAAAAAATTTATTTTCAAATCAATCTTTAATTTTTTATTTGTTTAACCAAGTCTTCAATTGATTCTAAAAATTCAATTCAATTGCATCCTTGTCAAATTCAAATGTCACTTTGATCATTAGTTCTGAATTTATACATTTTGACCCTCAATTAATTAATAAACTTTAAATTTTTTCAATTTAATCCTTGATTCCGTCAATTCTAACCCCTATATTTACGCATATTTTCCAGTTTGATCATTGATTTTGAATTTTTTTAATCAAGTCTTTAATTGGCCTTCAAACTTTAATATTTATGCAATTAAGCTCCTGATTTGACCAAATTAACTCTTGAAAATTATAATTCTATCCTCAAACTTTAATTCTTTCCAAATAAAGCCTAAATTGACTTAAAAAATAATTTATCTTGCAATCAAACCCTTCATAAACTCAATAAATCTTTCAACAAAATCTAATTGAGTCCATAAACATCTGATTTTGTACTTTTCTTCTTCAAATTGAATTTTTTTTGTCAACAAAGCTCTCATCAGTAAAAAAATATACTGTTAAATTTTAATTTTTGTATTTATGAACTTTCTCAACCAATCTTTAATCACTTTTTGGGCATCCTTATGTCTTTAAATTTTAATATTTATATAATTAAGCTCCTGATTTTGTAAGCAAAATGTTAATAATGGTTTAAGTGTGTAGAATTTGGGTAATGGGATACGATAAATGTTAAATTGAAATAATTGAAAAGGAAATGGATGATCCATGTTGGTGGGACCAATATTAGGTGTAATAATAAGAGAGAGGAAATTAATAAATAATGGTTCGAAATGAAAGACAAACTTATGTAGTTGGCTTTTTATAAAGTATAATGTTGGTGGGGTGTTGGAAAAACAGTAAGTTTTTCTTTCAGTTACAATCTAGAGTTTAAGTTTTCCCTTTCATTTTACAGTCTACTGATAACCTCCTCTCGATCCAACATATAACTCAACTTTCATCTCCCTCTTTCACTATAACACACTTTCTCCTTCTCTACTTGTCTTCTTCTGACTCGTTAACTATAGATGTTTTCCACGCGAGTAATTATTTTGTCAGAATTTTGTCGTCAAATATTTCTTATTTACGTGAGATTTTTTCCAAGCGAGTAATTACTTTGTCAGAATTGTGTCGTCTGCTGCGCATGGAGTGCTCAAAGTCTCTTAGCTGGTCGGCGAAATGAAACCGAAGTCCTTGAAATCCAACTTGTGTTTACATCCTACCTGCTTCGCAAGCCCTTGCCCAGATAGCAGTCCCAAGCATATCAACAATTTCAAAATACAAAATACAGTTCATGTTGTGAACAGTTACATCAATTAAAATTACCTTAACATTAATTTAAATATGGTGTCCATGAAATGTGACGTTATTTAAATGTCACGGTTCTCAATAATAACAATAACATGTAAAAGTGTATTAAAATTTCCTTTCTTCGTCTTTTTCTTCTTTTTTTTCCTTTTTTTTTCACTTCACTATTTTTCTTTTCTCTTTTCTTTTCTTCCTGATTTTCTTTTTATATTTTTTATATACAATTTCAATTTTTTTAATTACAAAACAAAATAAAAAGGTTGGTGGCAGTTTTGTAAACAAACAAAATAAACATTATTGTAAGAAATGATGATAATACATAGCATTGAATATATGTATTTATGTATTATTGTTTTCTCTTCTCTAAAACATTATTGCTTTTAATATAATTATTTTCAAATATTATGTTGTTGCAGGTTAATCATATTTATGACATGAGTAATATTTCAGATCTTCTAGTTTTTGTGTTTTATAAAAAAAAATTTAATGAACATCGATGTGTTTTTCCCTTCAATGAACTATATGACTTGAATTGTAGTAGCATCCTTTAAAGCAATGTCTGAATGTAAACTGTATTACTATCGTTGTTATCTATTTTTGGGTCTCCACAAAAAAAAATGAGAAAATACAAAAACAAATAAGAGTAAAAAAATTCAAAATAATAATAATAAATAAATAAATAAATAATATGTTGCAATGAGAAAAGATGTCGGAGCGCTAAAAAATGGCCAAAAATTGGTTGAGGAGGTTAAAAAATACAAAGATTGAAATTTAACAGTATATCGTTGACTAATGAGAGCCCTGTTGACAAAGAAAACTTAATTTTAAAAATATATATCCAAAATCAGATCTTTATGGACTCAATTAAATTTTATCGAGGGTTTAATTGAATTTATGAAGGGTTTGATTGAAAGAAAAATTGATTTTAAAGTCGATTTAGGCTTTTATTGGAAGAAATGCATAATTATTGAAGTTTGATGTCCAATTAGGAACTTGATTAAAAAAAACTGAAACCAAAGACTAAATCGGAAAAGGCGTGTAAATAAAAGGGCCGAAATTGACCAAATCAGGGGCTAAATTGAAGAAATTAGAAGTTTATTGATAAATTGAGGGTCAAATCGCATGAATCCAAAACCAAAGACTATCTTGTAAATGATGCTAAAATCAAGGGATTCAATTACAATTTATCCGGAGGCTTGATTACAAAATTACAAAACTACAAGGATGAAATAAAAAATATCCATTTGAATTTGAAAATGGTGTCGTTTCCTTGAACACTATTCACTGTCTTCTTTAACAACGGTGTGCAGTAAAGACAGCGGCGGCGTTTTAGCAGTAAACACAGTGGAGCTGTTTCAATCAGAGGGGCACATCTCGCGACTGATATCCCTCGCCACCATGATGCACGCTGACCGTTACTATCTTCCTGCAATAATCCTGAAAACGCATGCATCCTCTGGCTATAAAAGCTAGAGGAGGGATATAACAGAAGAGAAGAAAAGGGGTGAGGAGTCAGAAGGGAGAAAAAAAGAAAGAGAGAACAAGGGGGGTGTAGAGAAGGGGAACAAAAATACAGGAGAAAAGAGGGAGACACGAAGGAGGGCCGAATAAGGAGACGGGAACAGAGGAGCAAAGGAACAGAAACAAGAGAAACTGAACGGCGAAGCAAAGAACACAGAGAACTGGAGAGCTAAGTCACCATCGTCTTCCTCTTTTCCAAAACCAGGAAACCATCAAAGGAGGACTTTTCTTAAACCATAGACGAACCAACAACAAGAAAAAACGATAAGACCTTAGATTTTATCACGCAATAAAACAATACAGCTTACCTTAGGTAAGATGTATTTGGGGTGCTAATACCTTCCCTTTACACAACCAAACCCCGTACCTGATTTCTGAGACCAGTTAGGGTTCTTAGTAACCAAAATACTAGGTGACGACTCCCATTTTATTTTTCCACTAATAAAAGACAAGAATTCCTTGTCTCCCTATATTTCCAAGATAGATAGAATACACTTTATAAGAGTGGACGCAATCACCGCGACGCCACACACGTGCGACAACTATGTATTTGAAATCATAATGTATGTTTATTTCTTTTATTTAAGAATTAAAATTATGTTCGACCTTAAAGGATGAATATTTGGAATATTGTGTTTGTATTCTTGAATAATATGATGTTTGAGATGTGGTATGATTGAAATGTGTATAAATAAAGAATAATGGATGTGTAACTTGAGACCTCTTGGTATAAGAGAGACTCTGCCGAAATTTCAGTAAAAATTTCAGCAAACTTTGTATGAATGAAGAAAAAAAATAATTTCACCATGTTTCTCCCTTTTTGTGATTGATGTGTTAATCCCGGAAATGGGGTTGTTGCATCACCAATCATTTTGCTCATTTGATATTAGAGTTTAGATATAGACTTTAATATTTGGAGGTGTAAAACTACACGGTAGAGCATATCCTCAAGTATTAAAGATGTAAAGTGCAAAATAAATGCGACGCTAAAATTCAGATTTTAGAATGGTTAGGATTAAACTCGATGTGGTGGAGACTTCCTTACGAAGGGAGATCTGCCTTGGACGTTAGACGAGACTAACGAATAGATACTTGACCTAGAAAAACGATCAAACAATAATACAACTTATCTTAGGTAGGGTGCACTGAAGGTGATGCATATTTTCCTTACACAACCAGTACCTTACTCAAACTCTCACAAACCATAGGGCTCATAGTAACCATAATATTAGTTGGCAACTTCTAAATCTTAACTATAATTTTATGATTAAATCCAAAATCTTTTTTTTCCCAACAATACCTCTCAGAAAGCATTTTAGTGCGTCGTCCCGACATCACCCCGTGACAATTACTAAAAAAAAAAAGAAAGGAGTATAAGAAGGTAGTGGATAGAAGACTTTGCTCAGGCCCCGTTTGTTTGCTGGAAAGTAGTTTCCTTTTAAAAAGTAAATTCTGGGAAAGTGAATTCCGAGAAAGTGAATTATTTTCCGATGTTTGGCAGTGTAATGGAAAATAAGTTGGAAAACACTTTCCAGTGTTTGGTGATGTCATGGAAAATGAGTTGGAAAATAACTTATTAATGTTTTATTTTTTTCAAGTTTATTAAAATAATGAGGAACAAATCTTACAAATTAAAAAGTTAAATGATAATGAAATTAAAAAAATATATAATTTAATAAATTATCTCAAATAAAATAAATAATAATTAAAATAATAGAGATCAAATCTAAAAAATAAAAAAATTGAAAGATGAAGAAATTAAAATAATAATAATTAACATTTCATAAATTATTTCAAATGAAATAAGTAACAATCAAAAGAATGAGGACCAAATTTGATAGATAAAAAATTTCAATTAAAAAATTATAAGGGGAAAACAAATAACAATTATAAAAATGAGGACCAAAGTTATATAAAAATTAAATTATAAGGGACGAAATTGAAAAACAAATATTCAAAATAAAATATATATAGCAATCAAAAGTTTGAAGATCAAATTTGATATAATTAGCAAATAATATAACATTTCTAAATTTTTCACAACTTCTGGAAAGTGTTTTCTGCCCAAAATAAAAAGAAAACAATTTCCTGGAAACCAAGCCAAATTTTCCTTTGACTGGAAAATGTTTTCTGTTGACCGAAAAGTGTTTTCCATTGACCAACTTTTCTAATGGTAAACAAATACAGGAAAGTTTGAAAACTTTGCTCAGTTTCTATGTCTCTAAACAGTCCCTATATCCCCTATTTATATAAGAGATATGGGAAACCGTTGCTGCTAGAATTAAACTCTGCCATTTTAAACCGTGAAACAGAATTAAATTTTGCCATTTAAAACCATTAAACACGACACATATTCTAGACGTTTTAAGGTTAATATCTAATGTTAAAAAAAGAAAAATACCTAGGTATTAAACAAAAGAAAAAGTGATCAACAATGTATAAAACCTGATAAATTCATTGTTGGTGAACTGGGGATATTGAAATCGAGATCTGTTAGGAAGTTAAACTTTAATATTCTCTTTATTTAGTAATAGATAATCAGTGTATACTATCTTTCTATTGTAATGCCTATCTTATAGCTTGACACCCTGTAATGTAGTTTCTCATTCCTGTAATGTAGCTTTTCATTCCTGACTTGTAGGAATGTTTTGCTGTACAAATACACGACCTAATGTCAATAATATTCATTCAAGCAAATTATATTTTTCCTTCATCTTTTCATGGTATCGGAGTAGAGTTGAGATCCTGATTCATCTTGATTCATCGTTGTTCATCGCTGCACTCAAGTCACTCGTGTAGCATATTCCTTTTCCAGCCATTATGTCCACAGATGAAACATCACCAACAATTGACACAGGCAAGGAGATTGCCATTCCTACCACTTCTGCAGATCTCTCAAAGGCAAGTATCTCAAACCCCTATTTCACTCATCATGCAGATCAACCGGGCTTGGTTTTGGTTTCCAAACCTTTGAACTGAGACAATTATTCCACTTGGAAAAGAGCTATGACTTTGGCCTTAAATTCTAAAAATAAGTTAGGCTTTGTCAATGATTCAATCAAAGCCCCTTCAGAAGAAACTGATCCCGAAGGTTATGCGACCTAGTCTCGATGTAATGATATGGTCCATTCCTGGATCGTCAACGCTCTCAGTCCGGAAATTTCAAATAGTGTGATTTATTATTCTACTGCTCATGAGGTTTGGGAAGATCTTCGTGAGCAATTCTCTCAAGGCAATGCACCTCGTATCTTTGAGATTCAGCGAGACATTGCTTATCTCAGACAAGAACAACTCTCTGTTTCTACCTACTATACCAAATTGAAAGGTCTATGGGATGAATTGGCTTCATACAATAATGCAATACACGGGGCACAACAAGATCAGCAAAAATTGATGCAATTTCTGATGGGGCTGAATGACACTTATAGTGCTATTCGCGGGCAGATTCTCCTGATGAATCCCCTTCCTTCAGTTCGGCAGGCATATTCCTCTGTTTCTCAAGAAGAAAAACAACGCCTCCTAAGTTCAACATACGCTATGGCGGTTCGAAGCAACCCAACCCAGTCAGACATGAGCGATCCAACCGTCCATATGGGTCACAAAAATCACGATCGCAAGAGAGGCAACATGAAAATTTCAGGCAAGATAGACGACGACATGGTCCAGGCACAGGCAGAGGACTCCCCAATTGCTCACACTGTGGAGAAATGGGACACTGGATCCAAACCTATTATGAGTTAAATGGCTATCCAGTGGGCCATCCAAAGGCTAAATTTAACTTCGGCTCAAGAGGATTCAACAATAGAACTAAGCCTGTAGTGAATAATGTTGCCGAGGGGTCTTCTAAAATTGGTGGCAACCAGATTGTTGGGATTTCAGAGGATCAGTTGGATTTCAGAGGATCAGTTGAAACAACTTTTGTCGCTTGTTAGTAAAAGTGACGATTTTATCTCTCAGGCCAATGCGCTGACCAAGCCAGGTTTGTCTAACATCACTTCCCGCAATTGGATCATTGATAGCGAGGCGACAGATCATTTTTCTTCGTCATCTAAATTATTTTTCCACAAAAATAAAAGTTGTTCGTTACCTCTTGTAATGTTACCTACCGGAGACAAAGCTAATATTGTTGCGAAAGGATCGTTGCCTCTGAATTCTGTCTATTATTTGCATAATGTGCTATGTGTTCCTACTTTCAAACAAGAGAAAAAGTGATCAACAATGTATAAAACCTGATAAATTCATTGTTGGTGAACTGGGGATATTGAAATCGAGATCAAGCATTAATTATTCAGCTTCGTTTTATCTGAAGATGATCTTAAAAGAAGAAAATTTTGAGAGGAAACAAGTACAAACTCAATTTTTGGACAATATTACAACAAGAATTTGATACGATGCTATTAGTTCAGAACTACACAAACCCAAAATGAAACGGCAATCTAAACAATAACAATCCAGCCCATCAATACGTATAGTAGTAATGAAACTAAACGAGATAAAATCCTAGAATACCGATTTTACGGAAGTGATAGTCTGTATCAAAGTGAGGACCAGGAGGATAGCTGCTGCAACAGTTGCCGTACCTCTCCAAACATTGGGGAAATATACAAGACTCAAGTTTGCCTTCATACGGTTCCAGCGGTTCTCATAGTGGACATTCATCTTACGACAGATATCATTATAACAAGTGGAAGTGTCGCCAATATTTTCGTTAAGCTTGTTAATCATATTTGAAAGTGCGGCATCGTCACCTGGCCAATGGAGAATGATTCCCTTTCCAATTAGCAAATCCACGTCTTCTGCACCGCTGATAAGATTGTCCATAAACTTAATGTAATTGCATATGTAAGCTTCAAACGGTTTGTAGCACTGCTCCAAGGCCATGATATTTCGTATAAAACGTTCGAAGCTGTAATCAACTTTCAAGCGTGGTATTTCCAACACTCCTTTCTCAAATCTTATGTTAAGCAAGCATTTCTCTTTGGCGACCCGAAACCTCACTCCTGCCTTGCGAAGCATGACGGCGCTATATTTCAGCTTGATAGTATGGAAAGTAAAACTTCTCACAATGACTCCATCCAGCATTAAATTCCTTAGTAAATCAGTGAAGTGCTTGCTTCCCTCTACTTTCGGGTCGGTGTTTACCACTTCTGGAAACGCATACTTTCCAAAATGAAAGGTAGCAAGACGAAGAAAAGGAATGCTTGGTAACTCTTGGCGAGCGCGATTGACCTCGTCATATATTTCCTCTATAATGAAGAAAGGTAGTTGGTTTTCAAGTAGCTTCAAGTCTTCTTCTATGTCGGACATCATCCAAGGCTCTAAATTCTTATAAGGACCATCTTCAAAATCAATTGGCTCCTTTATAAACTCAATAATGAAGACGGCATCCAGCAGGATCATCTCTATGAACTCCCAGCTCCCAATTTCGTTGAAGTTCTTTGAATAATTTTGTCGGATATTCTTTTCATTATTCCGAATGATGTTCACAAGATCCATAATTCTCTCGTCACTCATCCTATTCCCTTTAAACTTCCTAAAACATATCAATTTCTCCCTTTTCATGATCTCTAGTTTGGCATCGCCGTGGTGAAGAGGACCTATTGAAATCAGTTTTGGAGTGTAGGCTTCCGGTTTTACGTTTCTAAGCAAATTGGGCACCTTGTAGATACAGCGCTTATACAGGTCCTGTTGAGGTGTGCACGAATCCACCATACTGTTAAGCCGTGTCACAAAATTTCTAGTCATGTCATAATCTTCCCCATTTGATGCACTTGCTCCTTCAAATTCGTTATTCATTGTTGAAGCAGATGCAGTACTGAGTTTAACCATTTCCAGTCTGCAGGTCCGGTGAACACAAACCAAGAATGAATAGAAGGGGTATATTTATTGTTCAATTTTGGTTTTTTTTTAGATATATGTAGTAATATAGTAATTTCTGTGTTATTTCACAAAATTAAGGCACTTTTTTATTCATGACATTTTATGTTCATAAATTTAGTCGCACTAATCATCATAAATATTTTAAAATTTTAAAATTTCAAGTTACATCTAAACAAGATCCACAATGTGTTCCGTGTGTCTTTGTTACGAAAGATGAAGGTGGATCCCTCACGAGTGCAACCACCAGTCCCTATTAAAGTAAGAGAAGATTTGACACTAGAGATAAAGCCAGTCAAAATCGTGGATCAAAGTAAAAAGGTGTTGAGGAATAAAATAGAGTAAAGATTATAATAGTTAATATAATAATAATGCAATTAAATAAAAAGATTATGAAAGATATAAGGAGCATGACTCAAATTATGAAAAAGAAAAGAAATGGAGCCAAATGAGAGAGAGAGAGAGAGAGTAAACTTAGCAAAATTTTACAATCTTATATAAGTTGTTAGGAGAAAGCATCACTTGACAAAAGAATTGGTAAGAAACAAGTGTAGAAATTGTAATGAAAAAAGAGTAGGGGCAGCTGAATGCAAGGAGGAAGGGGCTGAAATTTTTCAATCAATTAAGAAGTGAAATTCAAGTTATCATCAAGAGGAACTGCAGGAGGGACACAACAACAACAAGAGAGTGCGAACCGAGGTTCTGCAATAGGTAGATGATCTATACTTATACATTTTTACATAACGATGATTTTAATAATTTGTTTGATTCTTGGATTGTAAATCTATGGGTGAACCCACAAAGAGAGGAGATAAAGTGAAATAAATAAGGAATAAAAATGGATTTGACTAATTGGTTTGGTTAAGAACATGAATTATATTATGGGATTGCATTGATAATCGCTTCTTGAACTTGATTAGCCGGTCCCGAGTACAAAGGCTAATGATGTTAGTAAGGTTTACTAACATTGGCATTACCATCCTTAAAAACAAGGGACAGTGGACTTGATTAACTATTTAGGATAAGAATAGTTAATGATAGTGACTAATGACATCGATATCGGCATTCATATGAAACTTGATTAGTTATTTCTGGTGTGAAAGCTAATAGTGTCAATAATCTTGACATCGACATTCCCAAAAATATTCCAATGTGTTATGGAAAAAAAATTAATTGACCATTTCGGGTTGCAAATGGTCAATGACATCAATCGTTTGCGTTGATGTCGGCATTATAATGAACTTAATTAGTCGGTCCCGACATGGGTGACTAATGACACTAATGAAACTCATTAGTGTTGGCATTTCCTTTCAAGATTTGGGGAAAAAGTATTATGATGGTATCGTTGATGGAGGATGATTGAAAATTTTAATGAAATGGGGTTCGACACCTTAAAGGAATTATCCCTCCAACCCCAAAGAGGTAAATATTGGTTAAAATAGTGGAATAAAAAGGGAGGAGGGAATTATTTAATAATTCTTAGAACAATGCACTTAGAAACATTGGACAGGAATTGTAAGAAATGATGATAATTCATAGCATTGAATATATGTATATATGTATTATTGTTTTCTCTTCTCTAAAAAGTTATTGCTTTTAATATAATTATTTTCAAATATTATGTTGTTGCAGGTTCATTATATTCATGACAGGAGCAATATTCCATATCTTCTAGTTTTTGTGTTATATAAAAAACATTAAATGAACATCGATGTGTTTTGCCCTTCAATGAACTATATGACTTGAATTGTAGTAGATCCTTTAAAGCAATGTCTGAATGTAAAATATATTACTATGTATTTGAAATCATAATGTATGTTTGTTTCTTTTATTTAAGAATTAAAATTATGTCCAACCTTATAGGATGAATATTGTGTTTGTAATCTTGAATAATATGATGTTTGAGATGTGGTATGATTGAAATGTGTATAAGTAGTGAATAATGGATGTGTAACTTGAGACCTCTTCGTATAAAGGAGACTCTACCAAAATTTCGGTAAAATTTTTAGCAAACTTTGTATGAATGCCAAAAAAAAAAAATTCACCATGTTTCTCCCTTTTTATGATTGATGTGATAGTCTTGGAAATGGGGTTGTTACATCACCAATCATTTTTCTCATTTTATATTAGGGTTTAGATATAGACTTTAATATTTGAAGGTGTAAAACTACACCGTAAAGTATACCCTCAAGTATTAAAGATATAAAGTGCAAAATAAATGCGATGCTAAAATTCAGATTTTAGAATGGTTAGGATTAAACCCGATGAGGTGGAGACTTCCTTACGAAGGGAGATCTGCCTTGAACGTTAGATGAGACTAACGAATAGAAACTTGACATAGAAAAATGATCAAACAATAATGTAACTTATCTTAGGTAGGGTGCATTGAGGGTGATGCATATTTTCCTTACACAACCAATCCCTTACTCAAACTCTCGCAAACCATAGGATTCATAGTAATCATAATATTAAGTGGCAACTCCTGAATCTTAATTATAATTTTATGATTAAATTCAAAAACCTTTTTCTTCCCAACAATATCTCTCAGAAAGCATTTTAGTGCGTCATCCCGACATCACCCCGTGACAATTACTAAAAAAAAAAAAGGGGGTATAGAAAGGTAGTGGATAGAAGACTTTGCTCAGTTTCTGTCTCTAAACAGTCCCTATATCCCCTATTTATATAAGAGATATGGAAAACCGTTGCTGCTAGAATTAAACTCTGCCATTTTAAACCGTGAAACAGAAATAAATTTTGCCATTTAAAACCATTAAAC
>Ga0325405_1000255_pt1 | contig 50289 bp, 20 predicted proteins | sample PopdelMetagenome_21_FD_205663 | JGI IMG/M metagenome (GOLD analysis project Ga0325405, IMG submission 205663) | Populus deltoides microbial communities from Bellville, Georgia, United States - Xylem-Control-R2 | ecosystem: Host-associated > Plants > Phyllosphere > Stem > Wood/Secondary xylem...
AAGTATTTTGAAGATGCATTCCTAACAATGAGGTAAGTAGTGTCATTAAATTTTGTCATTCTGAGGCATGTGGGGGTCATTTCTCATCAAGAAAGACAACTACAAAAATCTTACAAAGTGGATTTTACTGGCCCACCATGTTCAAGAACTCACATGCATTCTGCAAGACTTGTGAAAATTGTCAAAAGTTTAGATCTATTTCAAAACGTCACGTGATGCCTTTAAATCCTATTATTGTCATTGAGATCTTTGACTCTTGGGGTATAGATTTCATGGGTCCATTTCCTGTATCATTTGGTTTCTTGTACATATTAGTCACAATAGATTATGTTTCAAAATGGATAGAGGCAATTCCAAGTCGAAACAATGATCACAAAACAGTGATAAAGTTTTTGAAAGAAAATATTTTGAGTCGGTTTGGAATCCCTCGAGCCATGATAAGTGATGGTGGGACACATTTCTGTAACAAGCCATTTGAGTCTTTAATGAAGAAATATGGAATCACACACAAAGTGTGTAGAAATGGCAGGTTCCTCAAGTCATCACATAAGAAATATTTGTGTTTTCGGTGGATCTAGTCTTGGGAAGGAAATAGAGTTTTTAGAATCAACAAATCATCTTGGTCAGGTACTAGCTGAGAGAAAGATTCATTTAGTGTATGGGGGAGACAACCTTGGGTTAATGGGGGTGTGTGTCAATAGCTGCATTTTTAGGAAGTAATCAAGTTTTGGGGGTCGTCCCTAAAGCTTTAGCAAAAGAGGACATCATTGGAAAAACAATAGGAGACGAACTACAGGTCTCCACAATGTCTGATTGATTGAATACAATATTTAACCATGCTGATGCCTTCATTGCCTTACTAGGAGGTCTAGGCACATTGGAAGAGATCTTTCATATTTCCTCTTGGACCCAACTACTCATTCACCATAAACCCATAGGTCTGTTAAATGTTAACCGTTTTTATGATAATTTATTGTCTTTTCTTGATCATGCCGTGGAACAGAAATTTCTAACATCTTCAGCACAATAAATCATAATCTCTGCTGCTACTACTGAACAATTGATTGACCAACTACAATCTTTCATCCCTGTAATTGATCCTCCTATGAGTCGCATAAATTAGTCAACTAAGGAAAGACGTAAAAAACTTAGATTGGATCTGAGCCTTCATTTGTGAAACCTTGTGTCTTTTGATTTTGTTAATAGCATATTATTTTGTTTTGTTATTTCTTATATTTGTTTAAGTGTGTTTCAGGTTTATCAGTGTTCGTTGTTTTAGGTGATGTCTTCTATATTCTATCTTTCTACCTTAGAACATTGAGGACAATGTCTCGTTCTGGTTAGGGGGAGAAGGTAGTAGTTGACATTTTAAAAAACAAAACTAACTTACTAACTGTTTTTGCTATTAAAACCATTTGACAAAGTTGTTATTAGGATGGCAGAGTAAGGAGGAATTTTATTGATTCTTGAGATGCATCTTAGTAAATATTCTTATCAAGATCTATCAGAATACTTCTTGAAATATTCAGGTTTACAAACTCTCATATTGTTATCACTTGATTATGCTCATATACTCATTTAACAAGTATTCTTAAACCTTCATTTTCACACACACACTTTAACATATGATTGTGGGTTGTACATTGGATTATTACATTATTTATGTTCTTTTGTCAAAGGTAACCATTAAGTGAAAGGGATTAGTATATAACTTGCAAAAAAAAACAAAAAAAAATTGATAACATTGATGATAATAAAAACGTAGATAAGTTTGGTTTTGTAGCCTCCTTAACCTAAGCAATTAAGCCCGAAGGGGTGTTTTAACACCTAATACCTTAAAGTCAACTGACTTGAGAGCTATTGTCTCAAAGGTTGTTACATAGGTTAAGGAGAAAAGCTTAAGGGAATCAAACATTGCAATATCTACATATCAGTATCTGCAACCCGAGTTACTAAGCTCGTAGGGGTGTCTCAACACTTAATGCCCTAAGACCAACTGGTCTGGGAGTCATTAGCCGAAAGCTCGTTACATGGGTCAAAGATGGATTGTGTTATCTGTATATATATTAAAGAAAAAAAGATAATAATCCCAACCCAAGGAAGTTAACCTTAGAAAAACATTAGAACATAATATTGTTTTCTTCCAATAAAAGCCTTATCATCTATGTTTTCATACATTGAGCACATAAAAAAAAAAGGTTTATTAATATCTTGTTTAAGAAGTATAAAGCAGATATATAAATTTAATGAGAGTTTGTTTACTTGGATTGATTAATGGAAGTTGAATGATGAATGCCTTATTTTGTGAAACCTGCAAATTATTTTTCTATTTTAACGCTTTGATTACTAGGGACTAGTAATAAGCTGGTTGGGGGGTGTAATTAGTACGTAAAAGTGTATTTTTATCAAGGTTTTATATCATCATTTTGTACTTGAAGTATTAATAACTCTTTAGCTAAAGCATGTTTTATAATAACAAGTCTGATACTATAAGATACCTTTAATTTATGGTAAATGTTCATCTTAAATGCAAGCTTATAACATAAATCAAATGATTGATTGATAAGTTTAACTACTGAAATTGAGAAGACAAAGAGAGGGTTAAGCTTAGAAAAGAGATGCTGGTTTAGTCCAAACTAGAACACTGTTCGGTCATTGGGTCATATCTGGAGCTGTAGATCTTGGATTTCAATTTGGTTTATATGGCTAGAAAGCTAAGACACAGGCTAAAACATTGATGAGGAGTCCAAGACTCAATTTTACTGTTTGGAAGTCCAAATCTTAGCAATAACGGAGAAGTCGGAATATGTCCTGCAGCCTAAACACTATTCAATGTTCAGCCCATATCTCGAGTTCTAGAAGTCCAAATGCACTGATTCTTTTTTTGTTTGAAAGCTTAGACAATTTTCTAGAACTTTCATGTGGACAATCTGTTCAAATTCTGACATTAGCAATGATATTTTGTTCAAATAAGAAGATAAGGATTATCACCAAGTCAAGATGTGGCCATCCACTCAACAATTAGTCATCAAATCAATAGTTTCAAATTTTGGCCTATAAAAGGAGGCATCTGCCATGCATTTAGGCATTTTGGTTTTCAGATCAAGATCATGTTCTTGCTCTATCTCTTTATATTTTTGTAAAGCTGAAGTTTTGTTTATATTAATCTCTTGTTTATGTTTTTCATTTCCCTTCCTTTACTTAGTTAACTTATATCTTATTTATGTTCTTATCTTGTTTATTTATGTTTCTATTCTTCATTATATTTAGCTAAATTTATTATGTCATGGTGAAAAGGTTACACTAATGGTGTAAGAATAAGTATAGCATAAACTCAACATAGACTTTAATGTTTGATACTAACATGTTTTGTATTTGTTATCTTTTTCACTCATAATACTTTGCTTGTTAAATGATTAATCTAGATTTATGTTGTATAACCTTGGTACAACAAATACTTGGTACTTTCTTAGCCCAAACTGTATGTTATAACCGGTACTTTCATACCCTTTTTTAAGTAGATGCATCATCACAAGATCTTTATGGTAAAACTTTTTATTCTTACACTTTGCACATGGACATCTAATCTCATTTCCACTAAAATTCTTTGGATTATAAAGTATGAAATTAATAAAATCCTCAACTTCTTTAAGAAAATCTTGCCTATGCAACCCTTAAAATTATTTTCCTCAATAATATTTTGAATATTAATCCCTTTTAGGTTTTTTATCCGTATAATTAAAGTAAATAATATAATTATTACCCCTAATAATACTTTGGATATTAACCCCTTTTAGGTTTTTATCCTTATATTAAAGTGAATAATATTTCATGCCAAAAAATAATTTTTAAATATATGCCAAAATCCATTGGAATTTCACAAATTTACTGTAAAATCCATGCAATGTTTTTTTAAATGCCAAAGTGTTTTAAATTTTCTTGAAAAAATATGCTCAAATAAATTTAGGAATTTTTTTTGCTATATGCAAGAAAAAAAATATTTTTTATTAGTTTTTAGGCTTTGTTTGATAAAAATCCATTTTTATAATAAAACTAACAAAACTAAACCTAAAAGGTGTTTGTCAAACACATCTTTAAACCAAACAGACTATAAACCCTTTTACTCAGATTTTTTTGACTCGATAGACTTGATTTGACTAGGTTGACTCAATTGGGTTGATTAAAAATCTTTGGTTCGACCATAAATCAAACCAAAAATTCTGGTTTGAATCGAAAACAAACCATAAACAAAACCAAAGCCAAAAAAATATATTAAACTTGCCAAAAACACAAAAACACAAAAAAAAATTGAACAAAACGAATCAAACGCACAAAAAAATAAATAACACGAAGAACATCAAGCATAAACCCGAATGAACCCAACAACTTTGACTCAGATTCAAACTAGATTTGGTCAAAACAAAAGCACATACATGTTGGAAATCATGCAAAGAACAATAATCTAGCATCCAATCCCTTAAATTTTCACTAAAAAATCACAATTTTGTCAAAATAGATTTCGGTTCAAAACCAAAACCCAAGGCTTAAAATATATTGTAAACATGTTGTTGATGTAAATAAACACTAGATTACTTGTTAATCTTGTTCGAAAAAGTGTTTTGGGCAAATAAATGGACAAAATTTATCCAAATCATATAGCTAAAGCAATGTTCTTGAGAAGAACATGAAGAACAACCCAGAAATTGAAATGCAACCCAACAACATGTAACCCGACATAGACCAGATTTGGTAAAACAAAAGGCACATACATGTTGGAAATCATGCAAGGAATAATAATCTAGTATTCAATCTCTTTAATTTTCACTAAAAATTCATGATTTTGTCAAAATGAGTTTTAGTTCAAAATCGAAACCTGAGGATTATAATCGATTGTAAACATGTTATTGATGCAAATAAACAGTAGATTATTTGTTAATCATGTCCAAGGAAATGTTATGGGCAAATAAATGGACTAAAAATGGTCCAAATCAAGGATCTAATGCGATGTTCTTCCTAAGAACATGAAGAACATTGCCCAGAAAACCCAACAAAAACCCCAGCAAAGGTAGCCACTTTCCAGCCCAGAAATGGGCACCTTTGGCATCCAAAACATGTTTTCTTTGTCCTACAAAGTCACACTAACATACATAAACATATTTAAATCTAAAATACTAACAAAAAAAATCAAAACACCAAAATCAAAGTTGAGGTTCCAAATTTAAAAAACAACTTAACAGAGCCTATATGTTCATGCAACATGGATTCAAAATTGACTTTTTGAACCCATTATATGCATGAATAGGCATAGCAAAGTCTGGGTAAACACCCTTGCATTAACATGCATAAGTTAAGTAAAAAACACAAACTAAAACAATATTATATGTCAGAAACAAACTAAAAACAACTTTTATATATATATATATATATATATATATATATATAACATAAAAAAACTTCAAAAATAACATTATTAAATAAAAAACACAATAACAAAGAGGTGAATGCAATATCATTGATTAAGCATTCTAAACCTCTTTTCTATGTTTGTAAACATAAATATAGAACAAAAATGAATAAAAAACAATTAAAGCAGGCCACAAGGGCCTGCTTTTAGATTAGAAGAATATCTAGAACAACTACTCTCTTCTTTTTTTTTCTTTTGGAAAACTTTGCCTCTCCTAAACTTATTATCCTTTCCAAGCTTAGGAAGAACTTTTTTCTTAGGTTTCTAGACCCTCTTTTCTTATGCTAACAAATTAATATTTTCTTTTCTTTCCTATCCCTTTCTACTCTCCTCTTTTTTTTTCAACCCCTTTCCCTTTGATTTTAGGGGGGTATTTATAGGGTTTTTAGGGAATTTTTAATCCATTTTGACCTTTTGATCTTAAGGGAAGGGTTGTGAACCCTTGATAAAAACCCATGAGAAGCCCTTGAGTATGAATACACAAAACTAAAATGGGTTTTTTTACACAATTGTGTTTCATCCTTGCCTAGCTGAGCTACCCACTTTCAAGGCTTTGTCGGAACAATTCTAACATCATTGTCGCCTGAGACTACCTGAAGTTGGTAAAGAGGGTGCACACCTTTCATTTGAATCCAAACTTGCTCAATTTAGAGGTATGTAGCTCCACATTTATTCGTTTGAAGTTGCCAATTCGATCAGCCAAAATTATCAGAGTTGACTATTTTCGATGCCTCATCAGAGTTATTCTAACGTTAATGTCACCTGTGACCACATAAAGTTGGTAGAGGGAATGCATACCTTTCATTTGAATCCAACCTTACTCAATTTGAAGGTTTGTAGCTCCACGTTTATTTGTTTGAAGTTTCCAACTTGATCAGCCAAAAGTGTCAAAAACAGAGGCCAAGTCAACCGAATGACGTGTGACTTACCTTGTCTTCTTTGAGTCTGAACGACGCATTGTCTGGGTGGGATTAGGGTTTTTAATTTGAGATTTAGCAAATTTTAATTATGTCCCTGTTCTTCTAATTATGGCACTTCTATTCTTAATTGCTTCTAAACTTTTAATTTCTTGCAATTTCATCTCTGTGAAACTCATTTGTCAGCCCCTAAGTTGGCCGCCTTTTTTATTTTGGTTTTTAGTTCTAAATTTATGCATTTGGACCTTCATTTAATCAACAAACTTCTAATTAAGTTCTTAAACATCCAATTTTGAATTTATCTTTTGAAATTGAATTTTTTTTGCCAATAAGAATTTCATCAGTCGAAAATACCTTGTCAAGTTTTTTAATCTTGTATATTTCATCTTACTCAACCAATCTTGGACAATTTTTTAAGTGTTCTGGAATATTTTTTTTACTGATATATTTTTTTTACTTTCTTCCAATATTATTTTTGGATTTTTTTGTATTTTCTTCTTTTTTTTGTTTATGTGTGGCATCGAAAAACAGGTAACAACAAAAATCATTAAAAAAAAATCTATACTCAACTAGTTAATATGAACTCAAAACAAAAAATCAATTTCTCTAAATTAAAAATAAAGAAACCATATATATATATATATATAACACTAGAAATCTTAAGTACAATTAACTTAATGGTCGGTGCAATATATAATGAATTTGATTTAATAAAAAAATAATAATTAAAGTTTTAAATAGCTCTATGTATAAGTTTAGAATGAAAAATGATTTGAGTAATTTATATATAGAGTGATAGTGAAATTAAAGAACTTTACTGTAAAGTTAAGATTTATATGCAACGCCATAAGCAACAACAACAAGAAGAACTTTTTTTTTCAACTTACAACAACAATAAAAATACTAATTATGTTACCATATAAAGGAATTTATATTTATTGTTCCCTCAATAAATGGTAGAATTGGAAGCATGATGAAATGCTGCCAATACTAAATAGTTAGCACAAGCCTTTTTTTTTGAATTGTTTCTTGTTTCTTTATTTTTCAATTATGTTTACTTATTTTACTTTACTTTTAATGCAAAATTATAAACTCCATCATTCATATCATAATTCAATTTTTGACCTCTTTTTTTTAAAATATATTAAAAAAAACAAAAAAAATCCAAAAGAATATTTTTAATGCATTCATGCCATTTTCATGATTCTAACGTCTTTTCAAAAAATTCTTAAATTCTTAAATATGCTTTCAATGTGTTTAACTATTAACACGTCAATTCTAAAATTCTTGATTATTTTTCTCATCGAATTGATGTTGACATTTTATTTTTTCAAAATAATGACTATAAAAAAAAGAGTAAAATGAAAAAAACAACCAAAAGCATAAATGAGGAAAATGAGAGACCGAAGTGAAACCAAGTTGCTTGGTCCCCAAGCAATTGAAAGGAAAAGACAAAATATATGGCCCATAAATACTGAAAAATCATGGCAAAAAAAGAGGGAGACTCACACTCCCCATAAAAAAAAAAAAAAAAAACCATAACCCTTTATTCCTAACTTAGTCACCACTTACAAAAAAATAAATGGCTATCCTCTCTCCTTAACACCTAGCCTACCCACACAAAGAAAAGAACTTGACTTTTCATCACAAAACATAACAACCTTTCACCATCCTAAAAAACACAAGAGACTCTTGAAATTATAGTGGCCCTTTATCTTCTTGCAAGTGACAATCATCGATAACCACCTCTCACCCCCACTAATCATCATTTTTCCTTCCACCATGATTGTTCCCTCTCCAATCAACCAATAATTAAAATACTCACACACACATACAAAAATCATATAAGACCAACTGCTTTCAAATACAAAACCAAGGGCCTCTCTCTCTTATTTTTAAGCTAGCCTCTCCACCCAACCACCAATCTTTCACAATCCATACGAGTCCAACACCTATTTTTAATGATTTCGATGAAATCTCCTACGATTAGGGATTAATGTCATAATTTTATATATATTCCAACTTTGATGAAATCTTCTTTATTAGTGACTAAAGTCACTATTTTTTATAAAAATTTCAACTATGATGGAATCTCCTACAAAGTAGGGGTTAAAATCATGATTTCATACAAACTTTATTTTGATAAAATCTCCTAACAAGTAGGGATTAATGTTATGATTTTATAAAAATTTCAATTTTGATGAAATCTCCTATAAAATAGAGATTAACATCAAGATTTTAATAAAATTATAATTTTAAGAAAATCTCCTACAAAATAGGGATCAATATCATGTTTTTTATACAAAATTTCAACTTTGATAGAATCTCCTACAAAGTAGGGGTTAAAATCATGATTTCATACAAACTTTACTTTGATAAAATCTCCTAACAAGTAGGGATTAATGTTATGATTTTATAAAAATTTCAATTTTGATGAAATCTCCTATAAAATAGGGATTAACATCAAGATTTTAATAAAATTCTAATTTTAAGAAAATCTCCTACAAAATAGGGATAAATATCATGTTTTTTATACAAAATTTTTAACCTAACAAAGTCTCCTATCCATAGGGATTAATGTTTTTTTTTTGTTAGATTTAAAAACTTGATGAAATTTCTTGTTCATATAAATTATCATTTTTTTGTTTGAATAAATTATTGATGAAATCTCTAATTTTAGGGATTAGCATTATTTTTCGTCGAATATCCTATTTTAAAGATTGACATCAAGTTTTAAGTAAATTGCAAATAAGCTTAGAATTTTATAACATAGAATTACTTTGGAAAACACAAGAAAAGATAATTGTTCATATGAAAGGATGCGGTAAGGATAGTGTCTATCCTTCCTTAAGCATAACTAGAATGATGACTCTATTGGGGATTAGGGTTGAGCCAATTGTTTATGTTTATCTCCTTTCGATTGATATTTATTCTTGAGCAATTATTTTATTCACATTGTTTATATTTAATTCATGCAATTTAATTTATTGCATTTATATTACATGCTGGATTGCATATGCATACATGATTATTTATCTAAGTTTTTACACACCTTATTATGAACCACAAAAGCTCTTAACTTGAGCTTGTCCTTTCTATGATTAGAAAGAGAGATTCAGGTGGTAAATGTGACTCGTGTCTGCTAATGCTCAGTTGAACTCTTACCCAGATTGAAGACCACCCTATGTACATGGTATTGTGGAGTCTCTCCTAAACTTGAATGTATAAGGTTAAGAGACCAGGTTACCCACTAGTAGTTCGGGCAATCTAGGAGCTTGAAAAATCTCTAGGAATAGACAAGCTGAGCTTAAATCCTTGTGAGTTAGATCCTATCTAATAGGAAAAACACTTTTAGGACACAAATAAATAACAAGTATGTATAAAATCTAGTATTTTGCATCTTTTTTCATTTTTTTTTCATTTTTGCATATTCAGTCCATAAAAGTTCAAATATAGGTCCCTTTAAAACCAATCCCTTATAATCCATAACACTTAACTCTGAAAAGAGACTTATAGAGAATAAAGAGAGAGCATAGTTGGAAACCCACCATTAAAGAGAGATGGACAATATCAAGGGATAGTTTGTTAGGCTCACTAGTATGCTTGAATAAAACCTACAATCCAAATAATTATGAAAGGGACCATTGACATAGCCTATAATTACTGTCTAACCTACACCTATACAAGCAGCTTCCTTCACCTTTGTCCCACAGAATTTAAGGGTAAATGGCACATAAATTGAATCTCATATTTGGTTGTTGATAAAAAAAAATGGTGTTGCTAATGAAGCTAACCCAAGAAAGATTGTTGCATTGTTAACCCTAGTGTCATTGAACATTGCTATTTTTTTACTTTTCTAAAAAATATCAAAATCATGTGTTCTCCTTGAGTTTTGGGATCACATCACATCTTTTTAATAAAATATATCTTTTCTTTATCTCTCTATTATTTTGAAATCAAAAAATATTTTTATAAAAGTAATACTTGGCATTTTATTATTGTCCATGATTGGATAAATATAATGGTAAAAATGATCGAACCCCAAGGCCTGTCTTGCAAGGTGTTAGAGGAGAAATCCTAACCCTTTTAAGACTTATAAAATTAACTTTCACAACTCTCTATGATCCCATGAAACTGTTTAAAATATTGTGACCAAATTGGTCTTGTGAAAACCCTTGGCCAAGACAATCCTGAAAAATCAAACTTGCTTTTTGATTTCGAAAATAACTCGATACAGGCTAAAATAATATTTTGTTATCTTGTTCATGGGTTGAAAAACGAATTAATCAAGCAATTCCCACTTTGAGGTGACTAACAAACTTGAACAAAAAAAACATAAAATTGGAAAATCTATAGTTACTACAAATCATGTCTCTTGAGCTATGTTTTAACTATATTTAGAATGGTATGTAGCGGATTCAATAGTCATAAACTCACGAAACACAATTCTTTATAAGTCTGAGCCATTATATTAAACGAGGTCCAAATTTATCAAACTTAAATCACTTATTCTTGAAGTGATGGAATGCCATCTTTGTTTATCTATTTCACATTCAAAAATTGAATATACCCTTTGTGGTTCTTATTTGAACCTGAATGTATTTTTCGTCATGAAAAATTAACTAAAATCATACCCTATACTAGGAGTAGATAAAAATTTCAAAGATTAAGAGTTGATGAAAAGCCATGAGAAAACTAAAAAGAAAAAGAGCTCGAAAAACTTAAATGCTAGGGGGTATGCTCAAATTAAAAAAAGAAGACAAAGTCAAAGTCAAAGTAAAATGAAGATGTCCCACCAAAGCAATCATAAAGGGCAAATCAAAAAAGAAAATATGACAAAAGAAAAAAAGAAAAAAATATTGAAAGATATAATGAGTCAAACATATGGCAATGTCCTAGGTCTTTAGAACCTTGAAATACTCATTGACCCTATGAATCCCTTACTTTTATAGCAAAAAACATTAGTTTGCATTACTTGCCTTTAAAAGTCATTTCTAATTAAGCAAACAAGTAACTTGGACAAATAAATAGTGCTATAAAAAGGCAAAAGACTTTTTCACAAGAGTCATGAAATAACAAATAAACTACACGTTATTATTCATGCTAAAAAAATTAATACTCAAAAAAAGACAATTTTTTTTGTTAGATCTCGAGCTTTCACTCAAACCTCTTGAATTTGAAACATCTAAAACAAAGGATCACTCCATCATGTACCTTCACCAATTTCAATCTTATCAACATAATAAAGCAAATTATCCTTTACCTAAAGAATAAAAAATTCCAAGGGAGTTGCAAGAAATTTAAAATAAAATTGTTTTAAGCTTAAATCGGAATAACTTCTAATGTCAAAATACAACAAAGTCAAGATTTTAAAAAATTCATTTGAGCTATTAATAGCCCAATTTTGAGCTAACATTACTTTCTTAGCCTATACCTCATCAATCATTAATAAAATACTAGTAAAATTGCATCATAGTGTTGAAAGATATACCTTGGGTCTCAACTAAAGAAATACTTTTCAATTTACATCTTAGTGATTTTATACCAATTGTGAGACATATAAAGATACAATCCGTCAAATTTATAAAGTGGTTTTAAAAAAATGATTTCTTGAAAAATTTTCAATGACTGATTTTGCAAAGTTCTTGATAAAAAAATGATGATGCATGCTTTTTTTTTTCTTCATAATTTATAGAAGGATGAGCATATCTAGGTTAGATGAGGGTCGTTCAGCTTAAAGAATCTTATGGTAATATAATAGTCATATTATGTTACCGTACGAGTGCTTTTTGATGATTGCCAAAAGGACCATACAACTAGAGCAATAAAAGGAAATTTAGTTTGAAACAGTCTATGGTAGTAGGTGATATGAAGAACTCTTTTAGAAATTATGAGTAACGGGGCATCGGCTTTCCAGATGATGAGTGGGTATTGGTGCAGCAATACCACACTTGGGGGTATAATTAGGCTGGGGGAAAAGTCAGGATTTATAAAAAGCAGTTGGTCCTTTCTGAATGGTCAATATAACCAAAAAAATCTTGTAGAAAACAATAGGGCAGTGCTCACTATTAAAAAAAGCCCAAGTTGTGCACTTACATTCGAGCAGGAGATTTGCACATGGAAAATTTAAGTGAGCTAGTGAATCAAGCAACCAAAAAAGATTGAATCAAGAAATAGTAAGCCTTGCCATAATTAAAAAAAATGAATCATTAAAGAGAAGAGGGGCCTATATTTCAAATCAGTAAGGATGCATACATATCATCTAATCCTAAAATATTACACAATGTTTTTTTAATTAATTTACAAGAAAAATAATCAATGGAGTTCAACAAAGCTATGATAAACCAAAATAAAATAAAATAAAAAGTTATCATTGAGACCAAGGTTGTCAATTCCATTTCGGTAGGTGTTTCATTTTATCAATTGGAATGAAATGTTTCGAGATTATATATATAATTCAACAAACATAATTCAAATTCAAGATAAATTAATTATAAATTATGCAATACAAACACAATGTCAAACAAATATAATTTTAAAATTTAAAATATTCCTAAATAGTCAAGATTAAATAAAACTTTAACTTAAAGTAATTCAACTTAAAAAAAATACCAAAATATTATGAAAGTAAAATGTTTTAACACAAAAGAAACATAAATCAAACCCGAAATTTTCCCTTGTAAAAGATAAAGGGAAGCCACACAAGCCATTCATGTCAAAACACAATAGCAATTAATTCTTGAACGAAGGTAGAAGGAGTTGGAATCTTTTTGGTTAATACACGAACACCACCCAATTATTATGTTTTTTAACCCTTAATTAAACTATAAGTTTTGTTTGTCACCCCTTTAAATTCCCTTCAGTTTAGTCCTTCAATATCACGAGGAGATCATGCTTCTCTTAAGGATAAGAAGAAATAGTCCAGTGATTTTTATATTATAATCGTATTGCAAAATATATTTTTATTGTGATATTAGTGAAGAATAATTTTTTGATCTCTTAACATTTTATAAAAAAAAGATGTGCAACTCATGTTTTATTCAACCAAAGAAATGGAAGGAATGTAATAGATATTGGTGTCAATGAAGGTTTGTTAAGAGAGGGGAGTTCAATGAAGATGAATTTGCCCTTTGACCATGCCAAAAAAATAGATTAAGGTCCATAAATTTATTATTATTATTATTTTGTTTGATTTTTTTTAGATTGATTAAAGATTGTTTTGTAGTTGAAAATGGAGTTATTAATATTTATATGGTATTTTTAGGATTTGTTTTGGTTAAAATAAGTTGAAGTTTGGGTTTGATTCAATGGCTTTCCAAGCTCGAAACGAAACATGTGAAATGAAACTGGAACATTCTAGCCAAAATTTATCTGGAAAATCCGAAACAGACCGAGATTTAAAATGAGATGAAAATTGTTTTGGTTTTTCAATTGGTATGAAATGTTTCAGCCATTCCGGACGAAACGGAATAGAATTGACAACCTTGCTTGAGACATGATACCAAGAAAATATTTAACCTTGTTACTAGGAAGAAGAATAACCTTGTCATAAGGACTTCTTGGTTTTAACCCTGAAATCAGGAAGAAGAACCCTGACATAAGGAATTATAAGTTTTAACCTTCAAATTAGGAAATCCAATCCTATCATTTGGAAAGGATTTTAGTCTTTTCATAAGAAAGTATCTATTTTTAACCCTACCATCAGAAAGTACCAGTTTTCAACCTTACAATTAGGAAAAAACAATTCAACCCTGCAATTAGAAAAAAAGAATTTAACCCTATAATCAGGAAGATGAGTGCAACCCTCTCATTGGAAAATGCCAATTTTAAACCCCTGTAATTAGGAAAAAGACATCATGAAGTGCTAGTTTTAAGCCCTATAATCAAGAAGAAGAAGAACCATGTCATCAAGAATTTTCAATTATAGCCCTATAATCAGGAAATCCAATCATACCACTAAAAAAGTAGTTTTAACCCTATAGTAAGGAAATATCCAATTTTAACCCTTCCATCAGGACCTACCAACTTTTAACCTTGCAATCAGGAAAAAAAAATTCAATCATGCAATCAGAAAAAAATAAAATCAACCTTATCAAAAGGAAGTATCAATTTCAACCCTATAATTATGAAAAAGAGATTCAACCCTGCAATAAGAAATATGAGTTTAACCCTGTAATCAGGAAAAATAAATTCAACCTTGCAACTAGGAAGATGAGTTTACCCTGCCATCAGGAAATATTCATTTTTAAACCTGCCATCAGAAAGTTCCAGCTTTAAGCTTTACAATCAGGAAACTTAACACTACAATCATAAAAGAACTCCAAACCCTACTATCAAAGAATTTTAGACTCAACCATGCAATCAAGACATAGCCGACCAAATCCTATAGCAGGTAAGTCATTTACAATCCACTAAGGAAAGTCATCTTTCTAAATGGTCAAAATACTTTTAAAATATCTTTGAATTTTTCAAACAGGCAGGTCGCCTGGAATAATGAGACCATTTTAAAAAATCGTTGGTTTTTTTACAAAACAAGTAGGTCACTTAGAGAATGAGACCATTTTAATTAATTTTTTTTTTTAGTTTTTCACAAAAAAATAGGTAGGTCACCTAAAGAATGAGACCATTTTTTTAAAAATCTTTTGAGTTTTTCATAAGAAACAAGAAGGTCACTTGAGGATTGAGACTATTTTTAAAAATGTTTAGACTTTTCACAAAAAGAGGGTAGGTCACCGAAAGAATGAGATCATTTTTGAAAAATATTTTATTGTTTCACACAAAACAGGTAGGTCATCTAAAGAATGAGAGTTTTAAGAGTTTTTTGATTTTTTCATAAAACAGGTAGGTCTCCTGGAGAATGGAATCATTTTGAAAAATCTTTATGTTTTTCATAAAAAAAAATAGGTGGGCTAGCTGAAGAATGAGATCATTTTTTAAAAACCTTTGAATAAAAACTAGTTCACCTAAAGAATGAGACTATTTTTTATTTTTTCATAAAAAAAAGTAGGTCACCTAAAAAATAAGATCGTTTCAAAAAAAATCATTGCATTTTTCACAAAAAGATAGGTCACTTGGACAAATGAGATCATTTTGAAACTTTTATATATTTTTCATAAACATGTAGGTTGCCTCTCCAAATAACGTAATTTTAAAATATCAGTTTGAAAACTTTTATTTTTGTAAAAAACTTTTTAACCCATTTCGAAGCATCCTTATCCTTTTCTTTATAAGCTTACTATACAACGCCTTCTATAAGACTTTGTACTATGAGCATAAAGACGTGGGAAACTGTCATAACCCAATTTTGACTACCGTTTCAAAATGTTTTTTTTAAAAAAAGAGAAAAGAAACAAAAAAATCAAACGAAATATATTTTTGATGTATTCACACAATTTTCATGATTTTCGACATCTTTTCAAAAAATTCCAAAATTAAAAATATGCTTTCGATTCATTGAGTTATTAATGCGTCCGTTCTAAAGTGCTCCATTAATGTTTCTTATCAAATTAATGTTGACATTATTTTCTTTTCAAAAAATCAAAGTACAAAAAAAATAAAAAAAATAGGAGTAAATGGACCAAAAGCACAAAGGAGAAAAATAAGAGACCAAAGTGAAACTAAGTTGCTTAGGGACCAAGCAATTAAAAGGAAAGGACAAAATATTTGGCCTATAAATACCGAAATATCTTGGCTAAAAGGGAGAGATCCACTAAAAACAGAATACCAAAAAATAAACATGGGAGACCCACTCTCTCCCACATAAAAAAAAAACTTAATCCTTTATTCCTAACCTAGCCACAACTTACAAAAACAAATTGTCATCCTCTTTCTCTAACAACCAGCCTATCCACACAAAGAAAAAAACCTGACTTTTCATCAAAAACACAAAAACCCTTCACCTTCATAAAAAACATAAGAGAATCTTGAAATTCTAGTGCCCTTTCATCTCTCTCATAACTGACAATCATCAATGACCACCTCTCACCACCATTGACCATTGCTTCACCTTCCACCATGATTGCTCCCTTTCCCATCAGATCATGGTTAACACACACTCAAATCTTGTTATGACGACCAACAACCTTTAAATTCAAAATCAATGACCTATCTCTCTTGTTTTCGAAGCGGTTTCTCAACCCAACCACTAACTTTCATCAACTGCACAACTGCCATTAACTAACAGATCAATTAGCCACTTGTAAAAAATAAATAGTAGAGAGAGGATCGCGAGAGAGAAGACGAAAAAAATGAAAGAAGGTTAAACTTCAACGGAGCAAATCTACCTTCTTAGAGAACATGAAAGTACATTGCCAACACATATATGAAGAGGATGAAGAAGGCTACTTGATCAAATAGGTTGCACATTGCTCAAGTCACCGAAGAGTCTCCTCCACGCACAACCTTCATGGCTGCGAGTAGCTTCCATGTGCCCCCTTTCTCTCTTATTTCTTGCGGCTTCTCCAACCTATTTTTGGCTCCTTTGAGGTTGATTCCAATCTTAAATAATTTAATTTATTAAAGTTTTTGGGCAATTTGTTAGATATTTGATTTATTATGCATTTTGTTTGTAGGTGTTTATGTGCAAATGATTTGTCAAATATTTGATTTGATTGCATATTTTGTGTGCATAATTAAATTTGCGTAAATGCAATTTGGGTTTAATTTATTTTAGGGGTGGTATGATTGCTGATTCATGAGCAAATATAAATATGTGGTAGTGATAATTTTACGAGGATAATTTTTTTATGGAAATCATTTTTTCTGGTGCTGATATTTAATTTTTGTGTTGTGATAATTTATCTTCTTTCATGGTGAGCGGACTCAAGTTGGGTCAACATTACCCCGCATAGACCCAAATAGTGTGAGTGGCACCCCACTAGTCATGTTAGTCAAAGTGGGTCAAAGCTCTTTTTCACCATCTATACAGGTCCAACACTTGTTTTTAATAATTTTGATGAAATCTTTTATGATTAGAGATTAACATCATGATTTTATAAATATCCCAACTTCGATCAAATCTCCATTATTAGGGATTAATGTCACCATTTTTTATAAAACTTTCAACTTCATGGAATCTCCTACAAAGTAGGGATTAATGTTATGATTTAATAAAAAAGCTCAATTTCAATGAAATCTCCTATAAAATAGAGATTAATGTCATGATTTTAATAAAATTCTTATTTTAAGAAAATATCCTACAAAATAGGGATTAATGTCTTTATATAATATATATATATATATATACAAAATTTCTAACTTAACAAAATCTCCTATTCATAGGGATTAATGTTAAAAAAATATTTGTTAAAATTTAAAAATTGATTAAATTTCCTATTCATAGGAATTAATATCTTAAATTTTTTTGTTCAAATAAATTATTTTTGAAATCTTCAATTTTAGAGATTACATTATTTTTCGACAAGTCTTCTATTTTTAGGGACCAACATCAAATTTTAAGTAAATTGCGAATAAGGTTGGAATTTTATAAATAGAGCTACTTATAAAAACACAAGTAACGGTAACCTTTCAAATGAAAAGATATGAAAAGGGTATTGGTGTTTTTCTCTAAGCATAACTAACACAATATCTCAATATCTAAAGATTAGTTATGGTTTTGAATAACCATAATATTAGATAATAACTTATCTTTCTATTTTTACCTTATTTTTCAAACATAAAATAGAAAAAAAAAACCTTTAATTTTTATGGGTACGTTGCAATGTCTAGTGTCGGGTGCAACAATTCCCTATGGCATGACACACCAATCTCATTACACTATAACACACCAAATTTCTATGAAGCACGTTGCAAACATTAAGTAAGCATAGCATTTCGTTTTCGTTTTCTTATTTCCCTTTGAATTTGAATTGGAACTATTAAGTTTAATCTCATGAATAATTAATTAAGGGAAAACAACAATTTTTTTCTTGGAAAAAGAAATAAATCAACATATATTACAATTTTACCAAATTATTAAAAATATATATAGTATATTTGCTTGTCACACCATATCACTGTTGTGGTCACCTGCAGCCTTCCATAGTAATAGAAATTCCCCAAAGTTGGCATCTGAATGAATGAATATACATTTGGGCGTATATGAATTTACTATATATTGCTCAATGTCTCCATCTTTGATCTTTAAAGGAAAGACAGAGACCAGAGAGAGAGAGAGAGAGAGAGAAGAAATAATTAACAAAATAAGGTACTTAACTTGGGAATTAAGTGATAGCAATAATTAATAAAATAAGGTACTTCACAGGGAAATTCATTAGTAATATGCAGATTTAGAATACTGTTCCTTCTTCAATAGATGGAACAATAACTGCTGTATGCAAATATTTTAGGAGAGAAACATGTGAAAGGAGGTAGATATATTTATGAAATGAAACCTCAGCAAGCATTACTTGCAGAAGAACCTGAACAAGTAACATTTAGGTTTTCCAATAAAAGTTCGCTTTACCTATCTTATGCATATTTCAGGAAACAAATGCATGCACTATATCAAATGAATACCATACAAAATACCTAAACATTCCCTAGACATACCCATGTCTAGGCATCCCAGCTAGAGGGAAGATGGGGGTTTGCAACAAATTGACTACTTGAAAATGGTGATAATGATGATGATGAGGAGGAGGAGGAGTATGCTGACAGTGATGACATGATTGCATCGATAGACTCCAATTGACCGGTTCCCACTTCATGTACTGGATACGGCCCAGATGGGAGACTTGAAAGTCTAGCAAGTGGGTCGTGAACTGTGTTCTGAGATTCAGATGAAGGTGGCATGCGGCAAACATTTTCTTCAATGATCTCAAAAAGTTTTGGCATCATAGACACCATCATAGATTGATTGTCATAAGACATTGTTGCATTAATCGTACTCTGATCATGAGTAACAACTTTCTCTCCAATATAATGCACTGGAATTGCCCCATTGCTCAAACTTTGATGATGATCTTCTTGGTTTTGATCGAGGTGTTGAGGTAGATAAGGCAATGACCACCCTGGGTCAAATGAAGATGAATTATCATTTAGAGGGTGTGGGATTAAGGGAGTTGCAGGTGACAAATGAGGCAAATCAACATTGTAATTATTGGGTTGGTTGAGTTTGAAATCTCCATGGCCAAAACTTTGTAGAATTGAGGTTGGTGAGGGGAGGTAGAGCTGGTGATGATCATGATGATGAGCAGTCAGGATGAGATTAGGGTTTGCATTCAGAGAGAGGAAAGCTTCCTCAGGAACGCTCGAATTGTGGACAATATAATCAGTGAAGGCGGCTAAAGCAGGAACTTGATCATGAGAAATGAGCTTCTTCTTGATACTTGAATTCCAAAAGTTCTTCACCTCATTATCTGTTCTTCCTGGTAGGTGCTTAGCTATCTGTGCCCATCTGTCCAGTAGGAAATAACGAGTTTATAATTGCATGAATAAATGTGAACGACAGGAAAGATATATGATTTTTATACCAGTGGGTAATATACCTGTTGCCTAGAATACTATGGAGTTCGATGATAAGTGCTGCTTCTTGAGGAGAGAAGCTTCCACGTTTTAGGTCAGGTCTTAGATAATTTATCCATCTTAGTCTGCAGCTCTTTCCACATCTCTGCAGACCTGCACCCAAGAATAAGGCAAAGAAAACAACGAATTGAAGAAGAAGAAGAAGAAGAAGAGAATCAAATTAATACAGTTCTAGAATTAATCCAAACACCCAGCTCATGCACCCAAAAAAAACCTCTGCAACGTCTATACTTTAAAGAGAAATCGAAGCATATATAGAAGCTAGGAAATGCAAACATGATCATGAAATAGAAAACAAGACACGGACACCAATTAATGTTATTCAAGAAACAATCTTTTGTGGATGACCAGTATGCTGTGTGCGTGTGTGTGAGAAAGACACGGAAAGATACTATTAATTAAATAAAAACCTGCAAGTTTAGGAACTGAGCTCCAGCAACCATGACCATATGTCGAAATGTAGTTGGCGAGCTTCTCATCTTCCTCAGGCGACCATAGACCTCTCTTAACTTTCTGTTTATTACAGCATGAGTGATGTCCCATCTCTCTATCTCTCTCACACACACTCACTCTAAAAGCAGTATTGCAGCCAATGACAGACCGAAATAAGTCTTGTGTAATGTTTATTTAAAAGCGAAAAGCTAGAGGCAGAGAGAGGAAGGGTTGTTTAGAAAGGAAATGGAGAGGAAAAATGCATGGAGAAATCATAAAAACTGAGAGATAGTGATGAAGAGAGATATCAGAGTGTGAGTTCACTGACTGAGTGGTCTGTGGAAGAATTTAATGTGGAGAGCGGTACCATGGTGGCCCAGTTAGGGTTTGTGGGCAAAAGGCTAAAAGCTGCTGCATCCTCTTGTAAGAGCTGTATGGCTTATAATGGGAGGATCATTCAGGGATGGGCTCTTTCCCCCCACGCGTGTCACACATGCGACGTGGGTGGGTCCCGTTTCCTTGACAGGTCCCACTTTGGATTTATCGACCAGTCAGATAAGATCAATGTTTCAGTATCTGTGGACCTTCCATGCTTGCATGAAATCAATTGACGCCATTATGATTAGAGAGAATCATCTCGCTATTGTGATTGCTTCAAACTACAAAATTCCTTGGTTGTCTCTCTTGCTTACCATTGGATTAGTGAATTAAGATGGAATACACTAATGTTGTTCAAGATTTTTTTAAAAAGATATTTGGTACAACGTTTCGACTAGAATTTTCAAAAGTTTTAAATTTTATTTTAATATTTTTAGATTGTTTTAATATATAAAGTTGTCAAAAATAAATTTTAAAAATAAAAACTATTTTATTTTAATTTATTTTCAAGAAAAAAAACATTTTAAATAATAACTATTACTATTTTAAATAAAAACATAATTGAATAGGTATAACACTCCTTGCAAGAAGAAATGTTTCTATTAGATTTTCTCTTCAATAAGTGCAACCTTAAAAGGTAAAACTCTTTTACCGGAGGTTTGCACTCTTCTCAACTACTAGCTAGCTAGCTAAGCTTAGGTGACAAATTTAATGAACATTTGACTTAGTAGTAACTAAACCATCAAATCAATCCTACCTATACACATGCAGAACAGGAGGTCATAAGCGTGGAATTGAAGTAATCTCCTGTTAGCTAATACTAGATTGCTCGACACTTAATTAATTATAAATCTTTCTCTTCTTCTTCTTCACCTTAACTCAAGACTTTAATTTATTATTTTCTTCTTCAACTTCTTTCAAGGGTTTCCTTGTTTAAAAAAAATATTTATTCTTTAATTTTATAGGTTCCAAAACAAAATTTATTAAATTTTTTATCAAAGAACCATCTCAACCTAAAAACTTAAATTATTAGGTGAGGTTTCGGGATATGATTTATATTATTCTCTAACGCACCCCCTCAAGTGAAAGTTCTTTAGGCTTGAAACTTGCACACGCTCATATTTTCTTTGTGCTTAATTTTTATTAAATAAATGGGGATGGTGAGATTCGAACTCGAGATCACTTGGTCATCAAGACTCTGATACCATGTCAAAGAATCATTTCAACCTAAAAGCTTAAGCTATTAGGTGAGGTTCCAAAATATAATTTATATTATTCTCTAATATTTTTTAAATGCATCAAACCAATTTAAGATATATATTTTTAAGATCATCCAGAAAACAACTTAAAATAAATTATATCAAAAATATCTTATCATAAAAAAAAATCCAATACATAATTCTACCCTGGATTTAACTTTGATATCATTTCTACACACAAGCTTGTTCCATGATTGTATATTTGATTTTTTTTTTTGTTGAAGTACGACTTAAATTCTAATATTTAGATTTTTCATAATTATAATGTAACTAGGAATGATTATGTACTACATTTGTCTTTTGAGTCTCCCAATAACCCAAAAAGTAAACTTCATTATTATTGCTTATCTCACTCGGTAAAAAACTTTTTTTTGTTCTCTTTTAACTTTTATATACATTTTTCTCCGTATAGTTTGTTTTTTTTTTAAGATTGGATGCATAAGTCACTTCCTTGCATAGAAAAGGTGTCAATACACACAAGCAATTATTGAAACCAAACTTTTTCTGCGAGCTAGAATTTTGCGCAAGTTGATTTGAATTGAAGTTAGATTAAACATACATAAAAATTTTATTTATAAATTAAGAAACACACACATAAACACAAGGAATCCCATTGGGACAAAAGAAATTCCGACATGACATGACTATTGATTCTCATCATTATTTATTTGACTTGGTCGATAGAATAATGTTGTTGTTTATGTACCAAAAGTTTTCATGATTAAACAAAGAATGCATAACTATTTTGAGAAATGATATCAGGCCCGCATGTTCTTCCTAAATCCAGCAACTATGTATCCATGGCACATAAATAATATCCATACTTTCGTTTTCAATTAAAAGCTTGTAAAAAACAAACAAAACCAATGCCAAATACACTTCATAGCATACATACTATATGATCGTGTAAAGTTTCCAAAATCATTATTTATGTTACTGTTTAGACTATATATCTTCATTTAACATAGGAAACCTTAAGGCTTCTTTCATTGACCCAGTTACCACAAATGTGTGGCAATTTATTTCTTTTTCGCTCTTTTTATATGCTCAAATTAAATTGATTAATTTGTCTAAGTAGGGTATATGCTCCTCTCCTTCATCACCGGGACTAAACTTTAGGTCAGAGTATGGGCGGAACTACATGCAGAATATGCCCCTTCAAAGGTTTTTTTTTTTTTAAAAAAATAAAATTCTTAAAGATGCTTCTTGTTTATAAAATATTTTATTTGATCCTTTTTAATTTTTTAACTTGCACATATATCCTGCTCTTTATAAATAGGAAACAAATGAGTTTAGGCATGCTATTTACTTTCAAGTAAAGATTTGATTGAGTAGTGCTTTCAACTATTATAACCCATTTTTTGATTTTTTTTAAATAAAAATAAAAAATATCAGAACAATTAAAAAATATTAGGGATAAACAAGAAATAAAAGGGACCAAAATGTTGGACGATCAAATATTATAATAGAAGATCATGCAAATGAGAAGAAAAATAGTGCTTCAAACAAGATTGGAAAAAAAAAATATAGAGAGAGATCCTCATTCAACAAAAAAATAATGTAAAAATCATCATGTTTTGATTTTTTCTACTCTGATAGGAACCTAACCACATATATAAATAGGGGATAGATTAGCCAACCCTACCCTAATAAAACATATTAGACATTGAAAAATCATATAGGAGAAAAACCCTAAAAAATAAACAGGCATAAACTAAAACAAAAAAACAAAACCCACCCATCCTTTAAAAAGAAAAAACCTAGTTACCAGCCGCCACCAGAAAGTCATTAGGTCATTCTCATCGTGAATCACCCAACACCATTACAAACTATCCATTAGTCAATCATCTCTCAACTCTTAACCACAATAACCTTGATCCCTTCTTGCTTTAGTAGCCAATCGCAAATAAGCACTAGCAACAACAATCGTAACAACTTTATCCACGCTAATTTACTCATAACAATCACTGTCTTTTAAAATTTTAGTAGCAACCATCACCGATCCATAAAGACCAACCAAGCCTATAACCATCACCAAATTGAACCGGTAGGAGCATCATGCTTCCCTTCATCTTCTTTTCTTTGTCTGATTGAATCAAGTTAGAGATTACAACAAATTTCCATTCCAAGAATCGATTTATTTGTTGTTTGTTTTAAAGGAATAGTGTCAACATGTGGAGTACACATGCCGCCATTACCTAGCTCATCCCACATACCAGTGCATGACAGCCACATGCCACCCCCTTTACGGACTATTTCTAGTAGTCTCTAGTTGATTTAGTAGCTTTCATAGGTCATTCTTGAACCCCAACACATTGATTTATCTACTTTGAATGATTTGTAATGTGTTATTAATTTTTATATGAATGGTGACAGAACGTTTAAAATGTTGGGGTCTGTAGCGTTGCATGGCAAGCTCGGGGGTATGAAACCATTGAGGACTTACTTTTTGGGGTGGAAAAAAGTTAGGAATCAATACTCGTGTATGAGTTAAGAGGAAGGGAATAAAATGACTTATCTAAGATATAACAATTTGATCATGGTATGATGAATATGTATTTGTTTATTTGTTTGGTGTGAATAATTCACTTTTATTTTCTTGTTTTTTTATTATTTAAGCACTGTTTGTTTTTGCAGTGCAAAAACATTTTTGCAAAAAAAATGATTTTTTTTAGATTGTTTTAATGTGTTGATGTCAAAAATAAATTTTAAAAAATAAAAAATAAATCATTATTTAATGCATTTCCAAGCAAAAAAAATATTTTAAAAAGCAATTACTACCACAATGCCAAAGTGGCTCTTAGTCTGATTTGTATATCCCTCGTAACTTAAAATCAACATAGAAATTGTAAGTCCTAATTAGATTTTTTCTTGGATATCACAATAATGGTAAACGGATTCTTGTATGTAAATATTGATGTTAGTGTATATATTTTTTTATTCTTGATTTTTTTGATGATTTGTATTTTTCTTATAATTCAAAATCAACTAAAAAATTATAAATCTCAATTAGGTCTTTCTTGGATGTTGCATTAAAGGTAAGGAAATTTATATCCATTATTGGTGTGCATGCATTTGTTTTCTTGTTTATGGCCTGTTTATGATATGGTTAAATTTTGGTTGGATCAACATGATCCTACGTAGACTCTTCGAGTATTAGTGGTGACCAAAAGAGGCATGTCAACGCATAATTTTTCATCTATCATCCTTTCATATCCAATATCCATACTTTAAAAGTGACGATTAAGCATTGTTGTTGGGTCTAGATCCTAAATCATTATTTTAAGTTTTAGTAGTTTTTTACCTTTAATAATAAAAGCACATATATTAGTTTAAGAAAATTCTTAGCATATAAGTGCAATAGATACATTTTTATCATTAAAAACAAACATAAAGAAACTTAAGAATGATGTTTTAGGATGATTTTAATCTTTCCTTTATCATAATTAGTTCCTTACCTAGAACTTTCAAAAACCAGTTATGGTTTTTAGTTACCATTAAATCAATTGACAACTATTTTTTAATTTATTTTTATATAATCAACTCGCTAAGATGTCCCCTACGATAAAAGGGCGATTCCACTAGGAATCCTTGTATAGGGCTAAGCTTTGTTTATTTTTTTTTTCAATGATAAGCTATTTAGTGTACTTTGATACATGTTCTAAATGTTTTTGTTATGCTTTGCCTACTTCCTGAAAGCTCCCCTTCCTTTCTTGGTACTACCACCTTACCAATAAGCAAGGTTTACACATACTATAGATCATAATAGAGAAAATATTGTGAATTAAAAGCCATAGAAAAAGTCAAAGGGTGGAAAATTCTCACTAATTGAAGAGCGTTTAAGCAAAATTGAGGGCATAGATCCATATAATTTTATGAAGGCATCTAAAATGTGCTTGGCACTAATCATCCCACTTAAGGATTTATTATAGCAAGATGATGGAAGTAATCAAGGATGACAAGCTTTTTTTCTATTTCTTACATGAAAGCCTGAATGGTGTAATCTTGATTTGTTATATAAGCCTAAATGGAAATAAGATTAAGAAGTGGGCATATCTAGTTGAAATATTCATGCATGAGTATAAGTTTAACATGGAAATGACCTCAAACGGTTTTGACCTACAAAGTGTGAAGAATGAAAAAATGAGTCAGCCAAAGAATACGTTATAAAGTGGTGTGAAATGGTAGCACAAATTCTCCCTTCTTTATTAGAGAAAGAGTTCATCTTTATTTTTATTGGCACCTTCAATCTCCTTACTTTAAATACTTTATTCGTACAACTCATTTTATAGTTGTGATGACTGTAGCATAAAGGATTGAACAAGTTTTTAAATTAGGAAGGATCATAAATTCATCAGTGAGGCTTGGTGCTATACTAAATGATATATCATAAAATAGCCCTTAAATTAGAAATCTTAACTATGAAGACTTTAATTTTTTTTGCTTTAACATCTTGTCCAATCATCTCAATATTATCAAGTGTTATAGCATCAATAACTTCTAAAATGCTATTAGATCGATATACCTTTTATGCTCAACATTGTTTATAACATCTTTTGAATACATGACACATTACTCCAATTCCAACAACTCATATATAGCCACCATATCTAAGGTGGTATAATTCAAATACTAAATTTGAATATCATAATGAGGTTACATTTAATTAAAAATTATAAAAATTTCAAGTATCAAGTTTGAAAATTGGTAAGCAGGGGTTATGTTATGCTTATGAAGACTAGTGGTACATACCATATCATCATCAATTTTTTGTTGACATAATTATTTATTGATAAGGATAATGGAAGACATACCTAATAGTGATACCAAATCATAAATCTTTGAATGAAAAAGCTAACAAAAAGATAGAATGAGTGTTGTGTTGTCAACCCATTTTTATTACTAAAAATTATGAATGAGGTCATTAAAACCTTGATTATTGTTTTGAAATCAAGATATGTTTATTCAAAAGTAACACATAAAATTGATTCAAAATTGATCAAATTTCAAGACATCTCACACAAATACTAGGGGGATCCTTCTTTTTTAATCACAAATCTCATTTTCTACTCTCGATATACCTTAAAAGGTAGAGTCCAACCTATGTCTCTTTTTATAATCCTAAAGTGTCTTTTTCACCCTCAATAAATCTTAAAAGGGTAAAGTCTTGTTTCAAACCCTTTTTCTAAACTCTATAATACTTTTTTGCTCCTAACAAACCTTAAAACGAAAACTTTTACTCAAAAGAAGCCCAAAATGAAATCAAATGATTTGATGAAGTAAATGATGATGAATAATTTGCATTCAAGTCATGATCCTATCCCCCTTTTTTTTCCCTCTAATGTTAACTGTATGGTTTTCCTAATTAATGATAATTTTTAAATAAAGTTAAGATTTATTAATATGAATAGATTTGAATTTGATATCAAGGAGAGCCATATTTAATCTATCCTTCACAAAAAATATATAGCCATTGCCATCCTCTTTTGAGCCTAAAATATTTCTTAGGTAATAACCCAAACTAGATCACCCCCTCACACTGGAAGCGGGCTTTGAAACTTTTTAGATGATTAATGAAATTCTCCAAATAGAAAAAAAAATATAAAAGGGATGAAAAGTGTTAATACAAAAAAAAAAGGATAAAAAGCTTTTCAAGGCTTATCTAATAATGATGCACAATCTAAATTTGAAGATAATGGAACTTAGAGGTTTGAGATTGCAAGTCAGATCAATTACTGAGTTATCAAAATCAAGAAAGCAAGCCTAAAAGATCTCTACATATAAACACATGAACTTTTGAGCCTAATGCATGTCTCATTCTTTCAAAAAACATGAACTTCGGAGCCTTATTTATATCTTATTTTTTTCAAAAACATGAACTTTGAACCTGCAAATGCTTTTAAAAGCTATTTTTAATATTAAAAAAAATTTGATGTTAATATAAAAAATCTTTAACCAAAGTCATGACTCGTTTGTGTGCTATATATTATTATTTATAACATAAAATCATGGGTTCTTATTAATAAATAGGAAATCAATACAACATGATGAAGTCTCTTTCCTTTAAAAGTTCAAAATCTTTTTGGGAACTAAACTTTTCTTTTTAAAAATAACTCTTCATCAATTTAGGCTATTTGTTTTCAGCTAAAAAAAAGATATTTAATGACCTAAACTTTTAAATGTAATTTTCACCGATTCAAAAGTCATGAAAATGAAAATTAGGGTAATTGTTTTTACCCATATTATCATAAGGGCAATCTCCAGCTCACCATTCCTCAATTTTATCAAGTATGATATATATATATATATATATATATATATATATATATATATAAAGGAGTAATTTGTATAAAAAGAGAAAACTATACAAAGATACAAGAGGCATACCTCAAGAAGTACAAAGACTCGTTACCCATAGTTTATAGACCTCATGCAATAGGTACAAAACAAATCAAAGAAAAAATTAAATGGTCCAAGACCTAAACTACCTAAACAATAGTTAGGCATCGGGTCGACCAATTCCTATAAACTTTAAAATCAATCAACCTGTTATACAAGTTGAAACCTAGAAAAACAAAAAACCTAAAAACTGATTGACTAACTTCTGGAAGAGCCGAGAACCGATTGATTGATTCTACAAAAAAGCATAAATGCGAACTGGAGCTTGAAGGAAACCATGAGTAGTGGTACCTCATGATACTAGAATGCTCCATATGGACTTGAGGGCAGCTAAGATCAGATAATATAGCGCAAGCTAAATCAACCTAGATCAGATGAACTAAAAAACCTCCTTACTAACATCATGGTGAGGTTTTATATAACAATGTCCTCTCAGCCATGATTTACATCATCTGGTGTAAGAGGAATAACTAGTTATCTAATACCGCCTCCATTAATATTTTTCGTATTAGATAGTGCACAATTAATAAAATCCTAAACCCTAATAAAACCTATATAAAATATTGATGACAATATGTATTAATTAATTACGTAAACTTAAAAAATTTGCAAATATTGGTTTAAGTCAAACTTATTCAATCTATTTTAATAGTACTCTTAATTTATTATAAATTATTTATATAAATTAAAATTTATATACATTTACCGAAATGTTCAAACTCAACAATAAAATTGACAAAATATAAAATAGACCCATTAAATAAGTCATTATTTATTTCATAAAAAAACACCTAAGTCACAAATTCAAAATAAATTTCATCAATTTACAAACAAATATAATTTTATAAAATCTCAAACAAACTCTAACATGCACAAATCATACATTCATACAATAAATTTCTATGGGAAAAAGCTATTAAATCAAGTAAATAGTCAAACAAAATACATATACTACGAAACAATACAATAAAAATTAACATTTTAAAATTGAGTTCAAATAAAAAACGGCTTGTTTTGCTTACTTGAAGTGGAGAATCCTCAATAAAATTTGAATCAGAAAAGAGATGCTGACAAATTGAGTGTCGGGGTTGTCAGATTTGTAATGGAAAATTGATTTGTGATAAAATTAGGGGGGTGTACTATTTGTTGTAAAGAAAAAAGAAAGAAGAAGAAGAAATAGGGGAAAAAGGGAGGAGGGTCGCTCCTTAGGTCATATATTAAATATTACAAACGAATTTACCAATAAATTTCACCAACTGATTAATTCCATCGATAATTATGTTTGTAAAAATGACACATCTTCAAACTTTTTAGCTTTTTTTTTAATTTCTTCTTTTCCTACCTATCAATATTCTATATAGGTTTGATATAAGTAATGAATAATTTTTCATGGATTTATCGAGATTCACCCGAAGGGTTGCGTAGGATGGATTATTGTAATAGGGTTGAGGGTTTTATTACTTGCGCACTATCTAATCTAAAAAATATTAGAGGAGGCGATATTAGATGTCCATATAAGAGGCGTAAAAATAAAAAAGTTTCTCAATCCAAATATTATAACGATGCATTTTCAACATAAATGGTTCATGAAGAAATACTTATGTTGGTTTGTAAGACTATGTAAGAAAAGATGGCTGGGTCAACTTCTAGTTCTAGCAACGTGCATAGCGTTGTAGATGACAACAATAATCCTCATAGAAAAATGGTTATGGATGTAATAAGAATAAATCAGAGTTATGCCAGTAAATGTTCAATCAAAGATGAAGAATCTAATGTAGACGCGACCATATTCTGTTATCTTTTGAAAGATTCCGATGAACTATTATAAGACGAGTGCATAAATCAGATTAAATTATCGATTATCCTATAAGTGTTCACCATCAAGTCAGATTATGGGTTAAGTGAGGCCGGTTACGAAAAAATGTCAAATGGGTGAGAAGCATTTTACATGAAGGGAATAAGATAAAAGAGAACTTATATATTGTTAAATCCATAATGAAACCTCTCGGTCTAGGATACTAGAAAATTGATATTTGTCCGAACTTCTACATGTTGTACTACCTTGAAAATGTAGAGTTGATGAAGTGCAAAACATGTGGGCATGCTCGTTATAAATCCAAAACTAGAAGGGGAAGGACTCTTGTTGCATATAGAAAACTTAGATTTCTCAATCACACATATACTGTAAAGGTTATTCATGTCTCCAAAGACTACTAAGCACGTGACATGGCGTCATTCACATGATGCGGTGGATGGAGTGATGATGTATGCTTCCAATTTTGAAGCTTGAAAACATTCTAATAGGATGCATCCTTAGTTTTTAGTGGAATCAAGGAACATATATCTTGGGTTATGTACAAACAAATTCAATCCACTTGGATCATTTACTACTCCTTATTCTTGTTTGTCGATGATACTCATTATTTACGTACCACTAAGGATGTATATAAGGTCGGAGCTCATGTTTTTATCTACAATCATACCCGGTTCTAATAGTCCTGGTTAGAATATAAATATTTGTCTTCGACCGTTGATTGAGGACTTAAAGTAGTTGTGGTCATCTGGGACTTTAACTTATGATGTATCGAAGAAATAAAATTTTTAAATATAGACAGTTTTGATGTAGACTATTAATAAAAATTTTTATGTATGAAATGGTTTCTGGTTGGAGCATACATGAAAAATTAGCATGTATATACTATATGAAAAATAACAAGGCCTTCATGTTAACAAATGGTGGTAAAGTGTCTTTTTATTGCCACCGATGGTTCTTGCCAAAGGATCACAAGTACATAAAACACTTCTTTTTTTTTTAGTGTTGAAAGGGATGTTGCACTGTCACTACTATTGGGTGAGGAATTGTATGACGTGGTGTTAGTATAATGACATTGTGTTTGGTTTTCAATCCGGTAAGCAAAAGTTTCATGGTTTTGGTTTGACCCACAATTAGGTAAAATGAAGTATTTTCTAGGAGCTTTCTTATTAGAAGATAAATCACCTCCGCCGCCATAACCTTGTTGTCATACACATTGAAAAGAACGTGTTTGAAAATATTTTTAACACAATTATAGACGTGAAAGGAAAGACAAAGAAGAACATGAAGGCTAGAATGGATATACTTTTGTTTTGTCACCATAAAAATACAAAGTTGGTTAATGATGGGTCACAATTCACAAAGTCCAAAGTTAGCTTTAGCTTAAACAAGAATGCATAGTTATTTGTTTACCATTGGTTTAAGAGTCTACTTTTTTCTAATGGACTTGCTTCAAACATATCTAGATTGGTGAATTTGGAGGTTGCAGATTATATGGAATGAAAAGTCATGACTGTTACATATTTATACAAACACTCATTCCATTAGGTTATCAGGATTTATTGTCAAAAGGAATATGAGATGCAATCACGGAGATCAGTCTCTTCTTTAGAGATATATGCTCCAACAAGTTGCAGACGATTCTGATTAATGTGCATGATACAAATGAGTAATTAAATTAACTTTAATGTAATGACAATGACATGAATTTATTATTATATGATAACAAAACATTTATTTTTTGTGATTTTATTATTATACATAAAAATAGTGTTATTATATTGTTTGTGCTGCTATGATTTTAAATATTTATAAGATGGATAGATGAGAAATATAAATACAATTGGGTCACAAAAATTGTTTTATTCCGATAAAATTATCGACGGGCTTTAAAATACCAATAGATACACCAACGGATTAAGCCTATGAATATATTCCAAAGAGATTTGGAACTGTTCACTTCTCAATGGCATTGTTCATTGCGTTAATTACATATGAACACACTGGCGATTAAATTTTGTCGGTATTTTCCTACAAGATTTAGAATTGTTGTGTTCATTACATACGACATCATCAATGGTTAAATATCTATTGATATTTTTTTGAGAGCTTTGGAACTGTTCACTTCTCAATGGAACTGTTCATTACGTTTATTACATACAACAACACCGACATATTAAGTCTGTAGGTATTTTTCTAAGATATTTGAAATTGTTCGCTTTTTAATGGCACTGTTAATTATTGTTCATTATAGACGAAATCATCGATGGACTTAAAAGTCATCAGTGATATTTAGGGGGGTTTTGAATATTTTTTATTAAATTGAAAATTTCAATTAAATGTAATAGACGGAAACACCAATGGAAATGTTTAAAATATTAATATTTAATTCTCCATCGATAAAACTATTGGTAAACAAATCCTAAATTAAAAGACCAAAATCCCTAATTGCATAAGAGACAAACATTTCCTTTTCTTCTTCTCTCTTCTTTTTTTATAAAAAAAACATATATTTCTTTCTCTTCTTTCTCTCTTTACTCCTTCTCTTCTCTTCTCCTCCACGCGTGCCAGGTATGTCATTCTCTTCTCTTCTTCTTTTTTTGTTCTCATTTTTACCTTTTTTTTTTTGTTAATAACATCTCTTTCTTCTTAATTTTTTTTGTTATTTGTTCTTTTTTTCTCTTCTCAACTTCACTCACAAAGAAATTAAGTTAAGATTTTTATTTTTCCTTCTCTTTTTTTTTTGTGTTTCTTTTTTTCCATTATATTTTTTTAAAAAAAAATTATGTTCTTAATAATTGTTGGAATGTTGTTGGAATTGTTTTTCATATGAGAACAATTTTCGGTATTGCTTAGAAGTTTAGCATGATTATAATTGATTAAAAACTACATAATAAGAGTTTCCAAACAACTTCAAAGCTTCTATACTGATGTGTACCTTTTAATCAAGTGGTTAAGCAACCTCCAACGAAATAGATAACAACCCAGAAAGCCAAAAATCAAGTTTTATAGAACCTTCACCCAGAGGTATTCCTATACCTAAAAACCAAAGGTATTGAAAAAATATTTAGACCCAGAGATAACCTTGTATCTAAGAACCCTAAGTATGCAAACAACACCACGAAGTTAGTTAATCTTCGATAAGTCACTATACGATCCCTGTCCCTACAAAAAAAGGTTGTTTTGCCATAAACAAACAAAACAAAAACTCATATTTATTCTCTAACTTATTGCTGAAATTTTCAGCTAAAAACACATAATAAAGTCTTCCCTAACTAAACCTAATGGATCCATTTTGGGTTGCGAGCTAATGAGCCTAAACAACTAATTAACTAATTATAAGTCCAATGTCTAATGGGCCAAAACAAACCCAAATTTAAAATAATTATTCAACTTTAAAGAAATAAATAAAATAGGATAATAAAAAAATCTTCATGCCAAAATTACTCCATGTAGCTTGAATCTCTAATTTTCACACATTCTTGGCAGATTTTTTATCCTTCCTTCAAACACGTTATTCTCTCTCATCTAGATGCATTACTGGGCCTACCAAATATGGTTAGAAATATTGATATGTCTAGTTTCTAGCCCAACTTGAATCGTAAAAAACTTTCACCTTTTAGTTCTAGATATGCTCCAGACAGTACACAAAGGTTTAGTATGATAAATTTGACAAGATTTGTCTAGTAACTTTAAGCCTCTGAAATAATCTTTTCTCAAACTCCATTTGACCTAAAAGTTTACCAAAATATACTTTCATGTGTCTAGTATCTCCCTATAAAATATTTTGTTCTAATGTATAGTTTGGGAGATATGTCTGATCTCACAAATTTAGATCTGACTTGATTTGTATTGTCTACTCATATTTGGAAGTCAAGAGACTCAAGACCACCAAAATCCCTTTAGAAGCCAACTACCTATAAATTTGAAACCCAAAACCTTTGTTTACTCTTGTAACTGCTGCATAATTAAAAAAATAAAAAAGTGTCATCAAGAAGCAGCAACTATAATTGGGGTTATGAATGTAATGAAATAACATTTTTTCGTTGTTTTTGTCATTGATGATAGATTTGAGAACTCAAGAGAGAAACAAGCTTAAAGTTTCTCTTTTGTCTACTATAGTGATACGTGGTCTTAGAGCTTTGATTCTAGGGCTAAGGCAATCTCTTACTTTATTTATGATATTATTAAATAGTACCAGTTAAAGTTTTAGAGTCCACCAATAAGAAAAAATGGCAAAATGGACAACACATTCCAATTTGAACAGTATAAGGAATATGATTGATTTTAAATATTATTAGTTAATAATATTCTATTATAAAACATTAATAAATTTAAATATTCTTAGTTAATAATCATATATTCATAATTATTAGTTCAATTTCAATTACAAGTTAAAATTATAAATTTAGATTGATTTTTATAGGATATACAATATAATATTATTATGATAATAATTGTATATATTAAAAAAATAAAAAAAATCTTTGCTATTTATAAAGTAAAATTCTATTTATAAAGTAAAATTCTTGTTGAAAAGTAAAGAATCAATAATTAGGTTTCCTTTATAATAAATATATATTAATAAAAAATAAAAAAATTAATCGAAAAATGACTAAAACAAAATGTTCATTAGCAATTCCTTAAATGACCAAAATTCCTAGCAATTGCTTAACTTGGTGTGGTAAAATAGAATGTTCATGCATGTATTGTAACGATATTTTATATTTTGCATTTTCTTCAATTCAACACTTTAAGAATTTAAATAAAATCAACTGGTTGGTGGCAATTTAATTTAAATACATGATTATTTATAGGTAAACAAATTTTGGATAGTCTCCTATATAGAAAATGTGATGTCAATTTAAAAAATAAATAAATAACTTTTATGGTATCTTAATCCTGTAATTTATGTAGATGCTTAGGAAAAAGTCAATAGTTATTCTAACAACCATGAGTCGTTTAGTGTCAATCATGAACGAGCACCTTAGTCACAAGTATCCACTCTCGATGTAGGTTCATCTAGTGCGATGCCGCCATACCGAGGAGAGGTCCATTCAGAATGAGATCCATTCAGAACGAGATTCATTTCATTGTAAGTTTGTTTTCTTTTCATGCACTACTAACAAATAAAAAACATGTTAATAATTTTTGAAAAATAAAGTTCAATTAATGAATGCAATTTCAGGTTTACAAATATTGAGGTTGCCCGAACGAAAACATCAATGTTAAAATCATCGATGTAAGTGTCAATGTTTCAATGGAGTCAAGTTTTCAAAAATCCTGAATGGAAACCCGTAATTGATGAATAGTTTAAGAGATTTAAGGTTAGTATTAACTTTAAAAAAATTATTATGTTAATTTGGTTAATTGATTAATATTAATGAAAATATTATTTTACAAATTTGAACTACAAGAAAAAAATTTATTGGGATAAAGCTTGTTGCTAAGAGGGTTTGGGAGAATCACACGATGACTAGGTAAGACTGAAATCAAGATTTTTTTTAATCCTAATGTTAAATTTTTATTTTTCATATATTAATAAGTAATTCATTTATACTATATAGGTTGTGTGATTTGTGGTATGAGACTCAAAAGAAAGTAAAAAAAATATGTGAAAGAAATAGAACTTCCAAGCTGGAAGGACGTGGTATTTTGGAAGGATTTCAGACCTCCATACATCTTGAAGGTTGTATTGGTGGAATATATTCAACAAGTGATGTTCGGGCATTTGGTGCAACAGTCATAATTTGGTATGGAGAACTGGAACCAACATATTCACGATTCCATTACCACGCACATTGGCAAATCCATTTCGTTTGTTTCGCATGCGAAGCAGATGACTATTCTTTTTTTATCACATCCATTTTTAGAATTTGTTGTTTTATATGAATATTTTTAACCAACACTAGTTTTCTCTTGCAAGCTACGATTCTTGGACACAAACTAAGACTAATGGAGCCTTTTGTAGAAATGCACATGTGGAATGCGGATCGCCGGAAGGGGTGCATCCGCTCGTGGATAATCGAGCTCAGCATTTTGTAGTATGTTGGATTTCAAAAATTTCTTTTCTTGAGTTATTATTATTTTTATTTTGCTAACTTTTGTTAGAATACATATAACACTTGGTTAAAGAAGAGATACAAGGATGATCTTTTGACCCATCCAAAACTCGATCCGGATTTGTGGTTGGTGACAGAATCATCTGGTGTACCTAATAAAAATCAGGTGTGTGATAACTCAAATACTATAGTCGAGGAAATGCAGACGACCCGAAGTGTTTCAACCATTAGAAGCTCGTAATTGGTTCTGAACACCCAAACTTTAGAGTTCGAGTCGGTTTTAGTCCAACAAGTTGAAGCTTGGACGACCCATCTTGCTGCTGAGACAGAATGACTAAGTGTTGAGACAATCAAACTCTATTGATTGTATATGGAGCTGAAATCACAGATGGGTGGTGCATGTCCTCTTCTTATTGGCCTCATGGTCCCGGCAAAGACCTGCCTCCTCTTCCTCCTCCATCCTCTATATTTTAGTTTATAAATTTATAAATGTGTAATAAATCTTTGATTTTTATATTAATTTAATTTCTTTTAATTATTTTCTACTTTAGTTTAATAGATTAAAAAAATGTATTTAAACCATTACTAACGGTCTTACCGACGTATTAAATTCATCGGTATATTCCAAATAGTTGAAAAATAATTACTACAAATGCCACTGTGTCACTGTTTAATCACCGACAATGTCATTCCGTTGGTAATATTAAAAAAAATAACCAATGGAATTATATATGGTTTTTTTATCAATGATATGTTATATTCACCGATGAAATAAAAAAATCACCGATAAAATTACATATGGTGTTTTTATCGGTGATATGTCATATTGAGAGATGAAAATATTGATGGATTAAAGCGCATAATTTTTTTTATTTGCGTGTTTTTTCCATCTGTAAATCCATTAATAATTTCATTACCGACAAACTTATCAACAAACTATAAATCAGCGACGATATATTTTTTGACAAAGTATTTCTATGTATAAACTTGTTGGTAAAAGTCGTGTCGATCAATGGACTTAGGGTAAAATACAGACAAAATATCCTCTCTAGAAATTGAAAAATGTGGTAGTGATTATTCTAATGTCTAAATTAATAAAAAGAATTATGTGAGTACTTGTACATGCATGATACATGATACCTTCAATTTGCCCTCACTATAAACGAAAAAAAAAAGGGGATTTTGTCAAACTCAATGTTGGGATATGACTGTAATGTGAATACGTTTTCTCTTGAAGAATTTTGGCTTTAGAATTCATAGCAGTTTACGTCATTTCAATGTCCATACTGCTCCCGAGGTTTTATTAATTATCGTCAATTTATTACTTTTATTTTCTTATAAATATAAAGATATTTCCTAAATGAGGTGTTTCTTTCTAAGTTATGTCCTTGTCTTCTTGTGATGAAATGCTATCATGGGTGGGAAAGCTTCAGTATTATAAATGATCAATTTTTTTTTGTCCTCCTAGAGTAGAGAGCAAACTAATTTACCATCTTATAGCTAGTATGCAAAATCATGGCAGTCTTTCAAGCCTCTCAACAATTGTATTTCTTACGAACTCTTTGATAATACTTATCTACACTTGGTTAACTAAACTTGGAAATTAATGGAGTAAAAACTAGGAGTAGAATGCAATATTTATGTAGGCCTCGTATGACATCATCATAAATGAGAGTATTGCTGTAAATTAAATAAAGCACAGACGTCAATTGTTGTTTTTGATTCCATTTCGTGGGAGTGGCCACAAAGTAGTAAAACTTGGATTGCATAATTTCAAGAGAAATAAAGCAATGCTTTTTCCTGAGGTGCAAGCAGTTTGCCAAGCATCTAGGTTACATATTATTCTTGCTTCTGAAAGAAAAAGTAGGAGTTTGAATGCTTGTGATGGAAGAAATAAAACCAAACAAGATTCTTGATTTATTGTTGCACATGCAACAATTAATAACGCCAATCACTTTTGCTTTATTTGTTGAGCCATCAAAGGACACTAGCTGTGGGTGATTTTTGTTTTTTCCAAGCTTATTGAGGAGTCAAAACAAGTACTTGCAAGCATGGCTAGGTAATCCCTTGTCCTCTCTTGAGATGAGATTGGTTTTGGTATGGGTCGTTTTCAGTCAAATTTCCTAGGGAATATATATTTTTATATATATATATTTGTTTCTCACTTTTCATTTCAGATTAGACAGGCATTGCCAACCTTTTTAATGGAGGGGGGAAAAGGGCATCATAATCCCTTTCAAACAACAATCACCCCGAAATCAAGGAAAAAGAAGGAGAAAGAGACCGGCTCGCCGGAGTAATTAGAAACTCACATAAGATGGTATATTTCAATATTGATTTACTCCCATAGGCAACAATCCATCCTTAGAGGTCCTATTCGAGAGAAGAAAAAAATAAAAATCTCCCATTATATATATATATATAGATTTAATCTTCTCCAAAAATTGCCAAGATCAATGCTAAGGTACTAATTCCTTCCTACATATAAAGTTAATCATCAAAACCATACTCTGCTATTGATTCATAAGTAACATCTATGTAAACTGAAATAAATTATTTCAGAAATAAAATACATACAATGTCAAAAAGAAGATTTCTTAACACTATTAAAAGGAAATCCTTTCTTTAATTTATGCATGTCCGAATTCTTCGAGGTTAGGTGAAGTATTCTATTTGGCATAAAAGAGTCAAACATGTATTAGCACTCAATTTTTGCAGGAAAGCTGCGGGAGCATGCAATAAGAGTAGAAAATCAAGACATGTAAACCGATCTTTTCCAAGAAATTCATCATGGCTGTCAATTCGAGAGGTATATCGATCCTATTTACTGCTGGCACTCAATTAATTGTTGTGAAGATGATGGAGCACTTAACTTTTTGGGAAGTTGATGGAAAAGTTTTCAATCTGTACATGTTAATGAAAGGAAGGACAATGCATATTCCCAATTAATAGATCAACTTTTGACCTTTTTCCATTTGCCAAGCAATCCTCCCAATTAGATGGCCATGCGCGCGGGAGGCATATAATTGAGATTATTACAGTATTCTTGTTTTTAATGATGGAAAAAGAAAAGGAGATGAAAACTTTTAACCAATACATGGAAAAGGTAATGAAACAAACCACAATATTCTCAAATTAAAGGACGATGAGCATTGAAGACAATAACCAATCCAAAATTAATTAAGACCCCACTTGACCCACATTGCCCTTCCTTCTCTTCGTGGCAACCCCCATGAAAGAAAGTCCACATGCTTACTCAAATATATAGAAAGCTTCCCCCACCCCTTTTTCTTCACTTTCCCTCACCTGAAGATCCCATCAAATTGACGACGCCCAAGAAGATTTACAACTTCATGGTAAAATCCTGATTTCCCCCCTTTGTAAGTTCCTATTACCACATGGGAAGCTTGTTAACTGATCATCTTCACCTTGTGCCATTGTGACCACGTTAGACATGTCCTAGAGAGAAGTCAAACTTTAACGGATCAGAGATACTGTCCAAAACTTCTCAAAATATGTTGCTAATTTGATATTGACCCATCAACTAGTTCATTAAATGTTGTCTTTTTTCAACCATGATTTACTTTTACTATCATTTTTTTCCTTCTCTTCTTTGAAATACGTATGAATTTTGTTCGATCAACTCCTTCACAATACGTCAGGTGAGGTCGGGATGGTGATATTTTGTGGCCCTTTCATGGCATGAATGATGAGTACAGGGACCATAATTAATATTTGTGTTATTACATTAATTCATGTTGACCCTATAATTACCAGTTTTTTTTTAAAAAAAATTATGATAGTATTAATCATCTTAAGCATAATCATTCATGTAGTAGAGTCAAGTGACTAGCTAACAATAAAACTTAATCATTGCAGCCACAAAAATTGAAATTCTCACTTCTGTGTTTGTCCACTGGTTCTGGGTATCATCTAATCTTTTAATTGTTAAGCTGTAAATGTATTATTGGCTTGCCATGATGTTATAAATATGAATTCTATTTGAGCTTACTTTAACTAATCTAGGGACCAAAGACTAGACTGAAAGATGGAGTCTAAGTGGTAATATTAGTCAAAAGTAGGGTTAGTGGTCCTGAACAAGGGTCTTGATCATCAGTATAATTGCAAGAGCTAATTAAGAGGTTTGATCCTATTGGAAATAAGAGAAAAAAAGGGCCCTACTTTTGGAAGAAAAGGTAATGCTAGGAAATGATTATACGAGTCTGAATAACTGGCTACGCAAGGAAGCTAATCAATTTGTTGGTCATGACAAATCTCAATTATCTATAAGGTTGTTCATGCATCTAGTACCGTGCCGGTATTCAAAGCAATCATACTGATGTCAGTTTAATGCTTTCTTTCTTTCGTTGATTGATTGTTGGCTAAAACCAACAGAGACAAGCGTTTAGATGCAGAGAATATGTAATCTGTGTAGTACAAAGCAAGAAAATGAAGTAAAACAAGGGCTTGAATTGTTGTGACATCGTCACCGAGTATTGCATTTCTTGTGAAGCTAACTCCAGGGTGCTCTGCAAACCACCCAATCCGAAAATGATGTGTGAGAGCAACGACGGGCCAAAAGGGAGCAGAGGTTGTCCGACGGCGAATTGAACTTTTCAAATTAGATGGATTAAAATCTTTCTAGTACAGTGTGGATTATCGGAATATGATCTATCTATCAAGTACTTGTGTTTGAAATTTGCTGGCGCATGTTAATATTGATCGGTGGATCGTATCAATACCGACTGACTAGAAATATACTTCCCCTCACATGGTTTAGGCACTGCCTGGAGACATCTGATATAATCGAAACAGAACTACCAATAACATTAAATAACTAATGAATCCAATGTAATTCTTCATTTTTTGCACCGTATAGACAATCTTAGGTCTTCTCTAAAAAAAAAAAACCTTAACCTAAAAATTTAAGTTTTTAAATAATAATTTATATTATTCTAAATCAAATTCATACAGTTTTATTAACAAAATTCTGATATCATATTGCTAACTCAAATACATATTAAAAGATATAATTTATAATTATTAGTACTAAGCACACAACATCACTCTTTAATCTCCATTTTTGCACCATAATTACAAGCATACATTAGTTATAAGTATTCAATTCCCAATTAATGACAATGAGACTTTACATACATAAGACGTATCTTCAACAGGGCTTCGTGGAACACAGTTTGCTTTGCTGCCGCTGCTACCAAAGCTTGAACCCTGGCTGATTGGTCCAAACCAAGCCATGCAGGACCAAGGGGCTTTTGGAAAATGGTTTTCAAAATAAATAAATAAAGCACTGTAAAATCCTATGGACCTACTTCAGTATAAACAGAAAGTAGTTTCTTTCTATTATATGCCATAATCATTTCATACATCTATACCTCAGTTACATATACTACACCTGGTTCTGATAACAATTCTTTGATGTGAATCTCTCTGTCACTTGAATGACTTCAGAATCGTTAAGGAATACAAGCAGTTGAACTAAGAAATTGAACTACTGAATATTGCTAAAACACACAAGTAGTTGATGAACAAGCAGCCATTTGATCTCTCCTTAGAATCATCGGTTTCTCATCTCATCAAGTCTGCCCAATGGCATTGGTGGGTAAAGATCCCTGGACAAATTAAATGAAGGATTGGAACCAGCACTGCTCTTAGAGTCTTCATTCAAAAGTTCCATTGACTTCCTAAGAAACTTATCCTCTATTATCTGCCTGTGAATATTTTGAGAAGGATACCTGCTGTTTTTTGGCCTGGAGCTTATTTGACTTAGTCAGATTCATGTAGGCAGTTTTTTGGCTATATCTCCCTTGTACTCTGTCTGCCACTAACATGTCCATTGAAAATGGTATTGGAGAGGGAGATGTAGATGAAGTTGATACCGAGCTCTCATTGTATAGGCATTCAGAACTCGATGCTGAAGACGAGCAAGTAACGTGATTGACAGCTGGAGATTTAGCAAGAATTTTGCTTGCAACATTGTTTTTTCTCAGTTTTACGGAGTCGTGTTTAGAAAAATAGAAGCTGCCAATATTATCTTCACTTTTCCTGGAAAGTTGAATCTCTGATGAGTTGGTATGAAATTCTTCCACCAGTCTTTTTTCCCATGGCTTGGTTGCCATCCAATGGTCCAGCCCGCTCCATCCAGGGCTGCTGTTATTCTGTGACTGATTCTTGAGAGACAATGCTGACTTGCTCGTCCTTCTACAATATGGGCTTGCGCAAGATCTTGTTACTGAAAGCAAGAAAAATATACTCATACTTATTCAAACTGATTGCAACAAAGACTTATTAACTTAGCAGATTGTGATAGCAACACTTTCTTCTTTAATTTGGTTGTCTAGATATATAATCATCCATCAACTAGCTAGCCAAAACAACGAAAAATAAATGTATTTGCTTTATTTAGCCTTTCCAGCTTCATTACCTGTCGAGAGAGGGAATATGCAATTGCTCTCTCTCTCTTAATGGCTCCTTCTTTCCTCATTTGTAACTTTCCCGTAACCTCATCCACTGTTCCTGGACTATCATACCATCCTTTCTGACAATTTCAAGAATAGCAGGATTCAGATTAAATTATCTTGTATTTAATCGTATTCTAATGAAGGAAAATGAAACATAGAAGAAAGAAAGGTAAAAGCTAATACATTACCTCCGCCTGCTCGGTGAGATCAGTTTGGCTCATATATTCAGTAAACGAGTTCTGTGCAGCTTTATTTTCAAGCACGCTCACAGCTGAGCCCTTACTCGAGTATGACCCCGGACAAGAGCTTGCATGCATCTCAGTGTCACAGCTGCTTGCTTTCGCACCTGCCGACCACGAAATATAGCTTGAAGCCTCACTACTGCTTTCAAGGCCCTCAGAGCCCGTCTTGCCTGCAATTATCCAAACAAACCATCATAATTAACAGAATTTGCTAGAAACAGAAGAAACTCCAAGCAATAGCAAGACAACTTTCACCCACAAGCAACCGAGTAATCAAATAAGAGAACATGAAATTAAAAGAAAGACACTGTGAGTAGAAAAATTGTACTGTAATGAAGTGCTTCCTCAACAATAATCATGTGATTCTTGAGGCAATAAAGAATGTGATAATTTTACAAGTGAGCAGCACCACTTGCGCATTGCAACTATTAATTAAACAACGATAATAAAAATAAAAAGGTTGCTAAGCCAAATTTCCTGTAGGTGCGATTACTTTAGGACAGAACAGTTTGTGACTCACTCTCGACCCCAGGGAAAGGGAACTCTACTTGGCAAAAGAGGTTCTGCTCACTTATTTGAAAAAGGTTGTAAGACACCAGATTGAACTCCCTTCTCTCAGCAACGCAAGACTGGCAAGCACACATTGACCCGGTTGTTCAATTTCATCCTTCACAAAAATATTTTAAGCAGAAACTGTGACTTAATATATCTAAATATATTTCTAGAACAATTTGATACAAAAAATGAATAAATCAAAATATTTTTTTTTTGTTATTAATAAAAAACACTCATGATTTTATTTCTTAATTAAGGTTTTGATACACTCAAATTTAATAGTGTATTTTTGTAGATAAAAATCTATATATTAGTGTGTAAGCTTAAGGACCAAAAGCTTATATTTATATAAAAAAATTACATTAAACTCTTAATTGATATATAATTTTGTTGTCATTTTTAATATAAGAGTTAATTTATTTAACCAAATTAAAGTTTTTAAAGAAACTGAATCCCATATTAATAGGTATTAGTCAAAATATTTAACCCAGCATCTTAACTTAACCTTATCCTTTAACTTTCTTAAAAAACAAATGGATAAATCATGGAATAAGTCATCTAATAACGAGTATTACATTCCATGTATTACAATACATATAATTTCTTTAGTATTATTCTGCATGTGGCAACCTTACTTAACAAATAAACTTTATGTTTATTCTTAGTTCTATACAAATAAATTTTCTCAAATAAATTAATATGCATATTAAATAATAAACTAAAGGGTGTGGGTGATTCACTGTTCACCCACACCCAATATACTGTGGATTACAACAGTAATACACAGTGTTTTTTTTTTCATTTTTTTTCCAACTTTTTCCTTTTCTTTATTTTTTTTCCAAAATTACTTATCTTTTTTTCCAACTTTTCTTTTTTTTTTGTTTTTTTAAATTATCATTCCTCTTTTCTTTTTTTACTTTTTCATTTTTTTTCATCTTTTCTTTTTTTCCCCAACTTTCCCTCTTTTTTTATTTTTTTTCCAAAATTACTTTTCTTTTTTTCCAACTTTTCCTTTTTTTTTGTTTTTTTTAAATTATCATTCCTCTTTTTGTTTTTTTACTTTTTCATTTTTTTTCATCTTTTCATTTTTTTTCCCCAACTTTCCCCCTTTTTTTATTTTTTTTTCCAAAATTACTTTTCTTTTTTTCCTACTTTTCCTTTTTTTTATTTTTTTAAATTATCTTTATCGATTTTATTTTTTTAATATTGAGCTGGTTAAAAATTTTGCTTTGTAATTTTTTTCTTTAAGAAACTGTGGATTACTGCGGTGTTTTCCCACATGGTTTTTTTATTTTATTTTTTTTATTTTTCAAAATTATTTTTGTTGATTTTATTTTTTTAATATTAAGCTAATTGAGAATTTAGTTTTGTAATTTTTTAAAAAAATATTGTTGATTACTACAATGTTTCTCCGCATGGTTTTTTTTATGATTTTCTCCGAAATTATCTTTTTCGATTTTATTTTTTAATATTGAGCTGGTTAAAAATTATAGTTACAATATGTGAGAAAAGCATTGTAACTTTCCTCGCAAATTACTGTGAATTGCCATAGTGTTTTTTCCCACATGGTTTTTTTCCAGTTTCTTTTGTGTTTTCTTTTTTTATGATATTTTTTTTCAAAATTATCTTTGTCGATTTTATTTTTTTAATATTAAGCTGGTTAGAATTTAACTTTGTAATAAAGCTTAATCATGTGGGAAAAATATTGTAGCTTTCCTCACAAAACATTGTGGATTGCTAAAGTGTCTCTCAATATGGTTTTTTTTTCTTATGATTTTTTCAAAATTATCTTTGTCAATTTTATTTTTTTAATATTGAGCTAGTTGAGAATTACAATTACAAGTCATTACAAATAAGGCTAAATCATGTGGGGAAGCATATTGTAGCTTTCATCACAAAACACTGTGAATTGCTACAATGTTTCCAACATGGTTTTTTTTACTGTTTTTTTATTTTTTGTTATTTTTTTCTAAAATTGTCTCTATCGATTTTAATTTTCTAATATTGAGCTTATTGAGAATTTAGTTTTGTAATTTTTTTTTCTTTAAAACACTATGAATTATTGTAGTGTTTTCCCATAAGATTTTTTTCCAAAATTATCTTTGTTAATTTTTTTTTTAATATTGAATTGGTTAAGAATTATAATTACAATAAAGTTAAATCATATGGGGGAAGCGTTGTAGCTTTTCTCATAAAACACTGTGAATTGCTACAGTAATATTTGTCTAAATGGTTTTTTTTATGATTTTATCTAAATAGTCTTTATCGATTTTATTGAAGAAAGCACTATAGTTTTCCTCACAAAACATTGTCAATTGCTACAATGGTTTTCCTCATGGGTTTTTTTTTTAATATTAAGTTGATAGAGAATTTAGTTTGTATTTTTTTTTTGCTTTTTATTAACATAAAAGCTAAATAATGTGGCGGAAGCACTGTATCTTTCCTCACAAAACGCTATGGATTGCTACAAAGCATTTTGTTCAGTCTCTAAGTTTTTTATCACCAACATAATTTTTTTTTTCTATCATGAAATATTGGCTCCATCACACCTTTAGTTTTTATTACTTATCTAGCACTAGTTCACAATTATAACACTATCGAGTACATTTGTTTTATAAATCCGCAGCAGCGCGCGGGCATGCCATCTCGTAAATATGATAAAACATCACGGTAAGTAGAATTTCTTTAAAAATAATATAGTTTTTACAACTAAAATCACATAGAACCAAGTCTTATTTTCATTACATGATCCTTGAATTTAAGCAGTGGCATGCCATTAGTTAAAGGATTTGCAATAATCAATTCGGTACTAATGTGCTTAATGACCAGTTTATTTTCCTTAACATGTTCTTTTGTGGCTAAATACTTGATGTCAATATGTTTACTTGAACTACCACTTTTGTTGTTCTTAGCCATAAAAATAATAGTTGAATTGTCGCAATTTATTATTAATGGCCTAAAAGTAGAAACCATGATTCTAAGTTCAAATATGAAACTCTTTAAACATACATAATATGTACTAGCCTCAAAACAAGAAACGAACTCAGTTTTCATAGTGAAAGTAGCAGTCAAAGTCTACTTAGCACTTCACCAAGATACAGTTCCATTGACTATCATAAAAATCCAATTGTTTTTAGATTGTTGTTCATTTATACATAAACATATATTCTTTGGTTCCTTGAAGGTGCCTCATTACTTTATTTGTAGCTCTTTAATGGTCTATACCTAGATTACTCTGATATCATCCTTACATTCCAACAATAAATGCAATGTCAAGCCTTTTATAGACAGGTTACCTACAACAAAAGCATATGGAATGTCCTTTATTTATTCCCTTTCAAGATCATTCTCGACCCTTTACAATAAGAGCTATACTTGGTGAATAATATTTCATTCAAAATCACTCTAAAAATTTATTGATATAGGTTTCTTGAGATAGACTTAAAACGCCTTTAAATATGTCTCTATATATCTTATTATCAATGACATAATATGCCTCACCTATATCCTTCATGTCAAATTTTTTATAAAAAAAAGTTTCACCTTCTACAACAAACCCTTATCATTTGTTGCAAGTAGAATATCATTCACGTATAAAACAAGAAAACAAATCTTACTCCCACTGACTTTCTGGTATGTACATTGATCCATGATGTTTTCTACAAATCCAAATGAAGAAATTACATCATGGAATTTAAAGTACCATTGTTAGGATGCTTCTTTTAAAATGTATATGGATTTTTTGAGGTTACAGACTTAATGCTCACCATCACTAAAGAAGAATCCTTTAGGTTGTTTCATGTAAACCTCCTCCTCTATATCTTTATTAAGAAATACAGCTTTCACATCTATTTGTTGCATTTTCAAGTCAAAATGTGCTACTAATGCCAGAATAATGCATAAAGAATCTTTCTGAAATACAAATGAATTTTTTTTTGTGTAATTAATTCCTTCCTTTTAAGTAAATATCTTAGCAATAAGTATTGCCTTATATCTTTCAATGTTGCCCAATAAGTTTATCTTTGAGTAAATTCCTTTTTAAAGACCCATTTACATCTAATGGCTCTTGCATTATTAGACAACTCAACAAGATCCCAAATTCTTAAAGATACACAACTTATGGCATTTTACCAGAATTCTGATGCTTTACAACTTATGGCATGTGAAGATGATTCAGGAATATTTTTTGCTCTAATGTTATAGTCAAATTCTTATAGATACACAATATAATCATTATGAATTGTTGATCTCTTTGTTTTAGTAGATTTTCTCAATGTTATACCATCCTCTTCTTGAAAAGTATTTGATTCAACTGGTTGTTTAAAAATTCTTAGTAATGCTTGAACTACCAGATCTACTAAAATGTTGTTAATAGCTTATGAAACTTCAATGATTAGTCATTCAACACCAGTTTATACTTGAGGGATGTTATGAACAATAACCAATCTATCACTTGATGTGGAAGGTTGTGATTCTAAATGATCTTTCTCAAAAAATATGTTTTGAGTTGATCGCTCCCACTAATTAAGTCATTTTCAAGAAACTTTGTGTTTCTTGATTTCACAATCCTAATGTTATGAGATGGACAATAAAATTTGTACCTTTTAAACCTTTCAACATATCTAATGAAATACAAACAAATGGTCATTGGGTCCAATTTATTTTCTTGTGAATTATAAATTCTGACTTCAGTTGAGCATCCCTAAACACGCATATATCGTAAACTCAATTTCCAACCTTTTAATAACTCAAATGGTGTTTTTGGAACAATATTAGTTATAACATGATTTAATATGTACATTGTCGTCTTTAGTGCTACATTCCATAATGATTTAGGTAAATTAGAGTTGCCAAGCATACTCCGTACCATGTCCAATAATGTTCGGTTTCTTTTTTCCGCTACATCATTCTAGTTTGGTGAACCGGGCATAATGTATTGGACAACTATCTCATTCTCTTTGAAAAAGCTTTGCAAATGAATTAGGTGTTTGTCCATCCTTTATATATCTACCATAATATTCTTCACCTCTATCTGATCTTATAACCTTAATTTGTTTCCCACATTAATTCTCTACTTCACCCTAAAAAAATCTTAAAGGCATCTATTGCTTTGTTCTTGTTATGAAACAAGTAAAAATACATGTATTGTAAGTTATTTCTTCATAAAAAAGATTAAGTATTTTTTACCGTGTGAGTCCATGTTTGGACTACATATATCAATATGAATGATTTATTATATATCTAAACTCATATTAGCACCTTTTTTGACTTATTGGTTTGCTTTTCCTTAATGCAATTCACACAAGTTTCAAAGTCGGGAAAATCAAAAGTCCTAAGTATCTCGTCATTTACTAATCTCTTAATTCTCTCTATGGAGATATGTCCTTATCTTTAGTGCCATAACATAGAGAAATCTTTATTAATAACACATCTTTTAATGTCAGTGCAAACATACATTGAACTATAAATGGTATTGTTTTATAAATTAATATAATAAAGACCATTAGAAAAAATATTACTGCTAACACAATCAGATTTATAAAATAAACTGAAAGTGATGTGAACCCTAGAGGAATTTGAATGGAATTCGCGAACCCAAGATCTATCTAACCCAAGTTTGCTGAAATTAGGATAAGCTTATCACAAAGGAAGACATGCTCTAAGGCAAGAAGTCTATAAATCAACCTAATCACAACGCCTACACCTGGAGACGAGCAAAAGGAGTATAAATTCACAACAAAGATTGGTCAATTCTTTGAAGAGCCCATGTATCTTAAAGAAGTCTATTGAAAGCTTTTTTGAACCTCTTAGCTCTAAGCCTTATAACTGGACCAACCGGAACCTCCAATGGATCCTTTAGAGCTGGGATCGCATCATCCCCTCTCTCCTTAAAAGAATTTGACCTCAAATCATCACCTACATCAAACAAAGAAAGATCAGCGACATTGAATGTAGCACTAACACCATACTCACCTGGCAGATCCACTTTGTAGGCATTATCATTAATCATTTCTATGATTTGAAAAGGACTATCTACTTGAGGCATCAACTTTGATCTCCTTTGTTCAGGGAACATTTTCTTCCTCATATGCACCCAAACTCAATCACCTGGTTCAAACCTCACCAATTTTCATCCTCTATTAGCCTTGTGTGCATATTGTTCATTTTTTTTTTCTCTATCTTTGCATGTAAATCCTTCATCCATCTCTATACCTTTTCGCACTAACAACATGTCGCACCCGACATCGCGACGGCCCTAAAAAAAATCATAGATTGTGGAAAAAGAACAGATTTCTGGCATCTGGTTCTTTTAGGGGAAATGTCTTGTTTAAGGAGTCGCCACCTAGTATTATGGTCACTAGGAACCCTAACTGGTCAACAGAGATTCTATGGTACGGGACTGGTTACGTAAAAGGGAAGATATTATCACCCCTTAAACGTTCTGCCTAAGGCAGACTGCATTGCTGGTTTTGTCTTAAATTGCTAAACATTTATTTCGCTTATGCTATGATGATTTGTTTATAATATTCCTGACTCTGGCGCCAGTGAATATTCGATCGCGAATAATTCCAACTCTGGCGTTAGTAAAAATTCTACTACAAATAATTCCAACTCTGGCGTTGGTAAAAATTCGTAGCCACCAAAAAATTAGTATATTTTCTTTTTCTTTTTCCTTTTTTATTCATGATCCTGATATAAGTGAATAAATTGAGAAAAAAAATATATAATTTTCTAAGACATGCAAAATTTTTATATCTACACTTT
>Ga0325405_1000256_pt1 | contig 50289 bp, 30 predicted proteins | sample PopdelMetagenome_21_FD_205663 | JGI IMG/M metagenome (GOLD analysis project Ga0325405, IMG submission 205663) | Populus deltoides microbial communities from Bellville, Georgia, United States - Xylem-Control-R2 | ecosystem: Host-associated > Plants > Phyllosphere > Stem > Wood/Secondary xylem...
ATATATATATATATATATATAGGTTGAAAAAACAATGTTGCTTTTTTTCTTCATTTTAGGTTTGGTCCCCTCATTTTCAATATTCTGCAAACAATAAAATTGAGTTTTTTTTTCCAAGAAATCTAGCACCAACCTAATAATAACATAAAAAATAATCCGAAATAAATAATCAAATCTAAATCTCAATAAATATAATATTAAATAATAAAATTAAAAAAAATAATAAAAAAAACTGTATTCCAATAGCGTTTTATGTCAATGAAAATAGTGTTTCCCCAACCTTTTAGATTTTTTGACAAATATTATGGTCCAACCTTTTTTTTATTTTATCTATAATTAAAAGGAAAAGGTTCCAATTTTTCACTCCTACAAAATTTCTTGTTTTGAGCTAGGTTCTTGGGTGTAATTTAAAGGGAAAGGCATCCTGTGAGTGTGTAATCCAATTGCTTTGTCGAGGGGGATAACATCTTCTTTATTTAAGAGGAAAAAAATCAGATAAAAATAGCAGTAAAAAAAATAAAATTAGTTGAGATAAAATTTAAAGTAGTAAACACCATTAATAAATTAAAAACTTAACCCGGCGTCGTTTGGGGTGGATGGCTAAAGTTAGCACCCAGTTTTAAATATAAAATAAAAACTTTGGCCTCCACCGGACCGGATCAAGCACACAGCAGCCAAAAAGCCAAAGCCAATCCCGGTCTTACGTCCAAATATATAAATAAAAACCCGACCCACCCCATCCCTCCTCTTCTAACGTGATCCACCTGTCTCTCCCACACAGATTTCGTGATCCCCCCCTCCCCCTCCCTCGTAATTTCGGAATTAAAAAAAAAAAAAAAAGGAGGATCTCCTCTTCTTTTCTTGCCCTATATAGTTGCTTTCTTAACACTCATCATTTCAATTTTTTTTTTTGGCATTTCTGATTTTCTACTGCTAAGAAACCGTGGATTTAGATTTCTAAGGTTTTGGGAATTAAGGGACATGGGGTTGCAAGGACAGATAATACCGTATAAAAACGGAGAAAAAGAAGAAGACGACGATGAAAGGGCAGGAAAGGAGATATCACCGTTTCCTCCTCCTCCTCTTCATAGCAAATTCGCTGTTGTTGGTTATGCTCTCACCTCCAAGAAAATTAAGAGCTTTTTGAAGCCCAAGCTCGAAGGTTTGGCTAGGTAACCAATTCAGTTTTGTAACTAATTTGATCTAAAAAATTAAATTAATAACATTACGATTTTTAGTATTGCTTGCTTGATTGCTAAAAATATAGCCAGTCATGACTTATATTTATTTTTATTTTATTTTTTGGGGAGGGGGTCAGATTCGTTTTGGTGCCTGGTATCTGGAATATTCTGATATATGCAAATGTCCTTTTCGTTTTAGCTGTAAAGAAAGTCAAGTATAATGCTACTTTATTGATTAAAATCTTACTGAATCTTCGTGACAACCACCCCATAAGTTAAGTCTTTTATAATTCAAGATGATTTTGTGTGCCTGGTTGATAAAATATGGTTTCAGCAAGTTTTGATTTGATGATGATGATACAGTAGTGATCGTTACATTTTAGTGTTCCCTGATGGTGCAGGAATAAGGGGATTTTGTTTGTTGCAATTGATCAAAACAGGCCACTTTCAGATCAAGGTCCTTTTGACATTGTGTTGCACAAGGTTGGTTTTTTTTTTTAATTTATTTGGGTTCATATTCTATTGCCCGACAAAATACTCTTCTGGGTTTTCTATAGAGCTTAGCTTTAGTGATTACAAAGTGGTATTTTGTTGAGTGCTTCTTGCTTAATTGTATTAATGTCTGCATCTTGGTACTTTCTGGTTTTAACTGACTTGCTTCAGTTTCTTAATTTTATTTTTTTCCAATTTATAATGCAGCTAACTGGAAAGGAGTGGCGACAGATTCTTGAGGTTGGTCCTATTTTGACATCATTAATTCTATTTTTTCCTGAATTACTTCTGAATAGTCTAGAAAGGGTGAAAGCATACTTGATTGGTGACTTGAATCTTAGATGCCATATGATATGTTCTTCATCGCAGACAATCAAGAATCACTGGCTTTAAAAATGCTTAAATTCTCATTCATATCTGATGTAATTTGCAGAGTGCTTGCACATTCCCCCATTATGAACCACATGACATGATTGTTGAGGTCAGGGCCAACAAGAGAGGATTCTCTGCTTCCATGTCCATATAACTGATTCTTTCGGGTTTTCCAAGCATCATTTGCAAAACATTTTTTGTACTGTTTAACCCCTTTTATCAGCTGAAAGTGAGATGGATGGCAATTTTTTAACCGGATTTTTTTAGCTTACATGTAAGGAAGGAGGCATGCCCAAACTTAGGTTTTTTTTTTTTTAAAAAAAAATTGTACCTGCTTCTTGGTCTTCATTACTCTCCATCCCTGATTTGCAGGGGTATGAACTATTTTCGTTTCTAATTTGGTGATGCAGTCCCTGGCTAAGAGTGGCAGGAAATTAGCTACTGGTTTCTGACATCAGCTAGGTTGAAATTCTTATGTTCTAAAATCAATGATTTCTTGGGCTTGGAAAGCATTAGGATATGTCTTCATTTTCCTGTTAGGATTTTTACTCTCTAAAGGCTACATAGGTTTGTGATCTGCTGTGCCTTTCATAATATGCATGAGTTGAAAGAGTAAAGCATGTGACAATGACAAACACAAGTTCCAAAATGTTTACCAACATTCTTTCAGATTCAATAGTTGATTACTTTGCTTCCTTCATCCTATCTCCCCCCTCATTAGTTAATGTGTGCTCTGCAATTGTTTGAGCAGTTGTTCTATGCCAGCCAAGGTAGGTTCGGTATTTTATTTAGATGTTCATAAGTTGTTTCTCATCTGTGATCAATGTTTCTGACATTGATTGTAATTGCAATCTGATCACTTCTGTTGTTTTACCTTATCTATGTTTCACATTGAAAAAAAAGAAGTGAATATTCAAAATTGAATTGAAGAATTCTTTGGTGAAGTTACAGTTGTTAGAACTACAAGATTCAAATATTCTTTAGTGAGCAACATTCGTTAACTTGTAACTTTTCATTTTGTAAGGCATTGCGTGCTGGCCCGGACTAGAGATCTTAATATTGATGCAGCATATTTTAGATGTTGTAGGTTCTATGTGAGAATTAGATTGCAAAATCTGCTCAATTGTGTTGTGGCCTGGATCATGTTATTTGTGGACATTGTGATTTCATTAATCTTCTGCCGCCTTAACATGTAATCCTTAATAACTAATATTGTGATTCTGGATCTTTATGGTTTTTCTATATCTTCATGCTTCTACAGTGAAATTTATTTAATGTACATGTGATCCTTATCTCCAATTTATTTCCTGTAATTCCAGGATTACAGACGGACACATCCAGAAGTCACTGTCCTTGATCCTCCTGATGCTATACAACATTTACATAATCGGCAGTCTATGCTCCAGTGTGTCGCTGATATGAATTTGTCCAACTCGTATGGTAATTTCTCATACTATTTCATGGATGTTTGGATGGAAAACAATATCTTTAGCTTCACATTCAAATGGCAACCCTTACAGTTCTTGATGTGAGGTTGACAGATGACTAGTATAGTGCCCAAAGCTGATTGAAATTGATCATTTACCCTTAATGGTGCAGGGAAAGTAGGTATCCCTAAACAAATAGTTATTAAAAAGGATGCTTCATCTATCCCTGGTGCAGTTGCAAAAGCTGGGCTGATGTTACCCATCGGTGCGTTCTTTCTTCTGCATTCAATTTCATAGTGTACTTGAGTCAGTATCTTGGCTGGATGCAATGCATCAATTTAGCTGGAAACTTCTTCAGAGTAGAATACAAGTAGTGATGCTTTGGATTGTCAATTGGATTGTATTGATTTCTTTATCATGAGAGGTTGATTTATTTTGTTTTCTGTTTTTAAGTTATCCATCTTGAGTTTGTACACTCATATCTGTTTCAGTTGCAAAGCCACTGGTTGCAGACGGAAGTGCAAAATCACATGAACTATCACTTGCCTATGATCAACAATCACTTAAGAAACTTGAACCTCCACTTGTTCTTCAGGAGTTTGTCAACCATGGTATACAGTTGTATTCATATAGATTTTTATGTTAGTTCATGATCATCTCAGGCACCAGCTTACATAGCAAATGCTATTCCTTTCATTGTTTTAGGGGGTGTTATGTTTAAAGTTTATATTGTTGGGGAGACCATTAAGGTGGTAAGGCGTTTCTCATTACCTGATGTCTGTAAACGAGAGCTTTCGAACATTGCTGGTGTGTTCCGTTTTCCACGTGTTTCTTGTGCTGCCGCTTCTGCAGACAATGCTGATTTGGACCCTGGTGTTGCTGGTGAGTTGTCATACCCATGACTACTTTTTGTTAATTTTTCTTACCAGCTTTTGAGGCATTCACCACTAGTTACAAGCAGAGATTTGCAATTTGTTGTTGATTCTGAGACCAAACAAATCATGCTACTGGGTGGTTTTGATGCAATGATCATTAAAACTCCTTTTCCCCCGAGAAATTCTGTTTCTTTGGTACCTCATGCTGATAATTCCTGGGTCCAAAGCTAGTGCAAGAGTTGAATGCCACTGTTTCTTCTCTTTTAATTTTTATTCTGCAAACGATGGATTTGCTCTACACTTCAATTGTGCCGTTGAACTCTGTTCAGCACTTGAGAACCTGCAATGAGGCCTTGAGCGTAATATTCTGGCAAGTTCCTCTAATATATTCTTCTCCTCCTGCAGAGCTTCCTCCACGACCATTGCTTGAGAAACTTGCAAGGGAACTTTGTCGTCGACTGGTAACTTCATATTTTCTCTATTCTTCATCAGTATAAATATCATTATCTCCTGCATGTTTTTTTATTGTTAAATACATGTAGGGTCTCCGGTTGTTCAATCTTGATATTATCCGAGAGCATGGGACCAGAGATCGATTCTATGTCATTGACATTAACTACTTCCCAGGCAAGTCCACATTTTCTTTTATTTTTTGTGATGTTTCCATCAAAATTTGTTTTCCAACCTTTCTTTGAATCGTCTTTAACATTTTCCTGTGTCTTAAATTCACCTTGTTTCTGCTTTGAGGCCTATTTGAGAATAGCTTATATCTTGAAAACTTGCTCAACGATTCCTTTCATTTTATGTCTTAACATGGAAACATGGCATGGCAGGTTACGGGAAAATGCCAGAGTATGAGCATATATTTACGGATTTCCTTCTGAGCCTTGTACAGAATCAATACAAGAAAAAATCCACCTAGAAACTGTTGGAGGCATGACGGACATAAAAGAAGTTGTGTATTGAAAGTATCATGTTGTCCGAGAAAGTATGTGCAGGGGGGGGGGGGGTTGCTAGGTGCCGTGTATAGCATAATTAATGCCTGCTAGCAGCTGGAGGAGGATATGCGCAAATCCCAACCTTCAACGTCTGTAATTACTGGCTGGCTGGCTGGCAGGAGCTCCCTTCAATTCAGCTGGCTTTGCTCAATTCCTTATGTTATCTCGCCATTATTCTGTGCTGTTCAAAGGGTGTCATGAGCAGCTGGTGAATAGCAACCCCATAATCTGTATAGTCATTTCCCTTGGGATAGTAACTATCCCTCTGACTTGTCGAGAAGTTAATAGAATAACTCGAAACTTTAAACAATGGCGCTGTAAAACTCTCTGCCGTGTAGAATGAGAGTTGCCATCGTTTTGACAAATGAATTTCCGTTGCGTACACAAAGTAACCAGATTTGTAAGCTGAAGTATCTCAGTAAAAGAAAATAGCAGTGTCAAAGCTGAAGATTTGGTATCCTTACATATGTCTAGAGTTCATTTACACCTATCATGTCTGCTTGTGGCGCGCACCAACCGCCAAGTGATTTGGTATTGTGAATCTTCGATAGCACTGCAAATGTCCAAGCAGTTAGCACTGCAGAATCTACTATCATGCCTTAACAACGCTAAAGAAAAATGTATCCATTGTTAATATTTCAACTAAACCGTAACAGCGGGAAGTTCTCAAAAATTTTGTTTTTTTTTTTTTTTAATGAATGTGTGTTTTTTTATTTAAATAAAAAAAAATTATGTTCTTAATGTGCTAATAGAAAAAATAATTTTAAAAAAATAAAAAAAAATTCAATCTAATATGTTTTTAAATAAATTTTTTTTTAAAGTAATTCCAAACAAATATTCATGTTGGAGATCAGTTTTTCGTAATCATTCCAGCGAACATCACAAATTTATGGTAACTTGTTCAAAATATTAATAATTTTTCTTTAATTTGATCCAAGCTCTCATTATTTTTTTTAATTAGGCCCTTCATTGCAGTAATTAAGTTCTTAACTTTTTTTGTTTGATCTAATTTGATCCTTTAACTTTTAATTTATACGACAAAGTCCTTCAACCCATTTTTTGCCATCTCCAAGTTTCCTGTACTAAAATATTTTTGAATTTTTTTAATTATTTGACTTTTTTAAAAAACATTTCAAAAAAAAATATTTTTTATATAAAAGACGTGATTCTTCTGCAATGGAGCAGAGGATGTCGGATAGAAAAGAAAAAAAGGTATATCAGCTGAGATCTTAGTTCTTCGATGTTCCTTTTCAATTACCTTTTTTCTGCACTCAAGGTGCTCGACAAAATGCTCAGGGCTTACATTATTGAATGTACTAATAGGATAAAAAAGCAATCGAAGGATCCATTTGAGTGGAATAAGAAGAATCACCACCAGAATCCCTGATTGCCCGAGATGATTATGACACTCAAACTTCTAATGTTGTTGCTACTCCTGTTGGTTCCTAGAGTATCATTGCTGCTCAAATGATGATGAGCTTAGTGGAGGAGGCAACAGTTTTATCCATCCCTCTGATAATCCATCTACTTTGAGACCCATGTTAGGCTCTGCAAGAAGTAAGGGAAAGAATAAAGAAGATGAGGAGGAGAAAGATGAAGATAACATGGATGTTGAGCTTCCAAAGTTGGCTTCTACTGTTGATCCCAATAAAATGGCCAAGTAAGTAAAGATTTTTATATTATAATTTATCCCGTCATCTTTTATGTGTTTGAATATGTGCATTAACTGATTGATTATAATTCTCTCCATTGAAATGTAATTACATGAGCTTGATCAACCAAGCCAACAAGCTGTTATCATAGTTTCTTAACATTATTTTAAGTTAAAAGTAAGAAATAAAGAGATCACATGGAAAGCTATGGAACCTTTCCTTATTGAAGTGACTGTAAAAATCAGTAACTTGCTTCTTTTACCTTTTTTTTTTTTCCTTCTTCTTCTTCTATATTCACACAGGTCAATTGGTTCAACCAAAAAGAAAAAATAGCAGGGAGGTCTATTCTTGAAGAGATATTTTTTTTTTCAGTGTACGAGTAGACATTAAATTAAGAAAGTTGATAGACTTAAAAAAACCAAGCTTAGGTATGAGTCCAAATGAAAATGCCATAAGCTACAAGTTTGAATTTGGTTGCCTCGTTCTTCCCCTTTTTTGAAAACGCCTCACAAAATTGATTCTTCTGTTGAGGTGTCTTTGCTTTTTGTATGCTTTCATCATTGCATTTTCCATTATTTTGATAGCCCTTGCTAACCTATCTATTTGCCTTGATTGCATTCGTTTTTTCCTGCAAATGTTTGCTCACTCGGATTGCATGCCTTTGTTTTTCCTTTGATTTAGTAATGGGAGCTTGCCTTTTGCCGTTATCTACTAAATATTTCTTTTAGGCCACATTAATATTGATTTTTAATTGGTTATAGAGGCTGAATTATAGAACAAATCATTGAAGGTTGCTCTTGATAAAGGAAAGCTTTAGGTTAATTATGGAACGAAGCTAATATCCCTTTGAATTTGTATATTGATGCTATATGAATTCCTTTTTTCAACAAGACTTCATTTAGCCTCAGAATATGTGCTACTTCCATTGTAGGCGCTAGCAAAGGCCGCAGCTATCTGTCAGTACTCGCAGCATTTTAGTTATTGTTCTCTAACACATAAGAGACGTTGATCAGGTAACAAATCTTCTCTTTATAATTTTTTTGGTTTTAGTGATCTGATATGGTTCCTTTTAAGAAGGACTATCTATAATTAAAAGTAGTCATTGAAAAAGTTCTGATAAAATGACGATTCACATGTATTACTGGGACCTTTAAACTTACCTGAAATCGACATTGATGACAACCTCAACAGCACTGACAGCCAACAGAATCAACCAACCTAGCATCAGAAGAGCATAGAGACCAGTAGCAGCAGTTGTAGGGAAAAATAGCAGCAACATCACTTGTGGAAAAAAAAAAGAGAATCCAACAAGATGAGTTTTCTTTATCCTTTTTTTCAAATTTCCCCTTGCTTAGGCATGGATTTATTTCACCCTTGAGAACTTCATGTGGTGCTTCATGCTTAGTGTGTTGATTTCTCTAGTGATGTTGTGTATTTGCATTCATCATCATAGATTGCACACATCTGTGTTTTTTATCAACCTATTTTCTCTTTTCCTTCATGTTCTCCCATCATTATTGACCATATCTACTTTACTGTTAGTTCTTGTCTGTGTGTGTTAGCAAATTCATCATGTGATTAACAGTTTTTGTGGGATTGTTGTTTGTTCTGGCAAGTTTTGGTCAATTTCATGGGCAAAACGAGTGAAGCTCACATTGGCAGAGAAGGGGATCAAATACGAGTCGATGAAAAAAAAACTTGATAGACAAGAGTCCCCTGCTTCTTGAAATGAACCCAGTTCTAAAAGATGATTCGTGTTCTTATTCACAATAGAGTGCCCGTTTGTGAGTCTCTTAATATTGTCCAATACATTGATGGGGTAGGGGAAAATTAGTATAGGGTTTCCGAGGGAAGATTTGATCAATAGTTTAGCTGATATCTAAAGAGAACCCAAGCCATGTTCCAAACAGAAATCTTAAAACCTTTCAACTGCTCAGGTTCCAAATGATATCCATAGCCGAAGTACAACAGGAATGACTTTATATTTTCTTACACCAAATTTGGTCATCTCTTGCCTTAAAGTCTTCCAACTAGGCACTTTGGTCCTTTGGGATGCTTTTTACATGTAGAGAGGAAAGTTCAATGCTATTTTCATTAGTGTAGCAATTTGATCTTAAGTTAACTGGAGTCTATAAACCAAAGAAGTTGTCTTACTTGAAGTGCGTATTTGCTTATTAGCACGATGTTGTGCAATATTATTGTCTTTTCTTTGTAGAAATAACACCGTCAAAGTAGTTCCTAATTTCAAAGAGAACAAATTAGGAATTTAACTGCATTACTTTTCATAAATAAATCACTTTTCCTGTACATTGTTTCAACAAGACAGATACCAAAGGCTTTTGGTTAAACTCAATCAATAATGATCAATTTAGTTTGATCATGTCTTATACAACAGAAGCAGGTTGTGATTTATATAAGCAAGCTTAGCTGGTGAACTCGCTTCCGCTCAATTCTCTTTACCATGATAATTAGTGGGATTCCCACCTTTTGTTTTTAAGAATTTCCTGTTGTTAGACTCTGCTTTTATTGCTTGCTTATTTAGTTCTTTTTATTGGTTCATGTGATCTCTTGGTTGTTACTGGCTTATATAATTCTCATAATAGTCCATATAATTTGCTTAATAAATGTTCTATATGCCCCTTTATTTTGTCTTCCTTGCTTCGAAACCCTCTTGTTTATGTCATGTATATGACAAGACATAATAGACAGGTTTACAAATTGCAGACCTAGGTCCCCTCTCACATGTTTTATCTTTTTCTTCTGATCTTTTTAACAAGAAATGCAGCCTATCTAGAGATCGCAAGTGATGGTTTGGAGGATTAGAGCCATTCACTCATTAACATACTACCATGTTATTTTCAGTCGTCGTTTCTGCGTTTGTGCATATCACCTGTTCAAACCTTTTTTTTTCCCACTCCATTTGCTTCCATGCATAAACATTTAGCATGCTTCCATTGGAATGTTCAAGCTTCACAACCAGCTCCTTATGCTTTCATTTCTTTCTCTTTTTAGGCAGGAACTAACGACAATACTATTAGGAAGGTTCAGTTTGAAGAAGTCTGCAGAAATAAAATCCTATTCCTATCATTCTGGGATTGTGGCTATTTTTCTGGGATTATGGCAATCAAAGAGAACCTCTTCTCAAGCCATAATACTAGTGATTTGATCCACGTAAAATAACATCTGCAGTAGCTAGTTTTTCTCATTTCTGTTTGTAAAAAGCTGTATTTAAGCAGCACTCGTTTATCAAATAAGATTATGCAATTTCCATCAATCCTGTGAGCTTCATAAGAGTGTTATTTCTAACAGTGGTATCAGAACCTCTATAGATTCAAACACAACAAAAGTGCAGCTCGATAAAAAGAAGAAAGAAAATGAGTGAGGATAAGAGTTTAACGAAGATTCCTCATTTTGATGGTCAACATTATGATCATTGGAGTGAATTGATGGAAAACTTGCTGAGAGCAAAAGGGCTATAGAGTCTTGTGGAGATTGGTGTTCAGGAGCCAATCATTGGAACTGCACTTACTAATACGCAGCAGACACAACATGATGATGCCAAGATGAAAGATCATCAAGTGAAACACTATCTATATCAAGCAATAGATAGAGTTACATTTGAGCAGAACTTAGACAAGCGCACATCAAAGATTGTGTGGGATTCATTGAAGAGCAAGTTTGGAGGGATTGCAAAGGTGAAGAAATCTCTTCTCAACACACTAAGAAAAGACTTTGAGATTCTGCAAATAAAGCAAAGTGAGTCAATTACAGAGTACTTTGCTAGAGTTACATCAGTTGCCAACCAAATGAAGAGTAACAGGGAGATTATGTCAGACACAAAGGTGGTCGAAAAAGTGCTCAGAACCTTGACAGAGAGGTTTGCTTATGTGGTGGTCTCGATAGAAGAATCCAAGGATGTGAGCTCCATGACAGTTGATGAATTACAAAGTTCTCTTGTAGTTCACGAAGCCAAATTCAAAAGGCTGGAAAAAGATAAAAACGAGGAGCAGGTGTTGCATACTTCAATTGGAGAAGGCAGAATAAACATTAATAGAGGAAGAGGAGGTATCAGCTTTAGAGGTCCAAACAGAGGGAGAGGAAGGCAGGTGTTTGGCAGAGGCACAATGAAATGCTTCAAATGTCACAGGCCAAGGCATTTTCAGTATGAATGCCCTACCTGGGAAAGAAACGCACATTATGTTGAGCTGGATGATGAAGAAGAACTTTTACTCATGGCTCACGTTGAAATGAGGGGATCAAACAGAGAAGATGTTTGGTTCATCGATTCAGGATGTTCCAACCACATGACAGGTAACAAAAGGTGGTTTGTTACATTGAATGAGGAGTTCTCACACACTGTGAAGTTGGGAAACAATGCTCGGATGCAGGTTATGGGTCTTGGGAACATTAAACTGAGAGTTCAAGGAAGAACACAAATCATAAGTGATGTATATGATGTGCCAGACTTAATAAACAATTTGTTAAGTGTTGGGCAGCTGCAGGAGAAAGATCTGACAGTGATAATGCAAAGAGGAGCCTGCAAGATCCTTCATCCCACAAAGGGACTGATTGTACACACATATATGACTACAAACCGAATGTTTGTCATGCTTACTGAACAACACAATGATGCATGTCTGCAAGTAACACAAAAGGATCTCATAGGGTTTTGGCATAGACGATTTGGTCACCTACATCAGAAAGGACTCTGAAGCTTGCACTTCAAGCAAATGGTGGAAGGGATGCCTAAAATCACAGAAGTAAGCAAAGTGTGTGAAGTATGCAACAAAGGGAAGCAACACAGAGAAGAGATACCAAAGAAAGCTAACTGGAGAGCATCAGAAAAGTTGCAGCTTATCCACTCGGATCTCTGTGGACCAATCACTCCAACTACCGTGAGCAACAAGAGGTATATTCTGACATTCATAGATGACTTCAGCAGAAAAACATGGCTTTATTTACTGGCAGAAAAAGGAGAAACTTTTGAGAAGTTCAAACACTTTAAAACCAAAGTTGAGAAAGAGACAGGGATGAGCATTCGGTGTCTTAGAAGCGATTGAGGAGGAGAATACACTTCCCAAGTTTTTCAAGAATTTTGCAGCACCCAGGGAATCAAGAGACAGTTCAGCACATCATACACTCCTCAGCAAAACGGAGTTGCTGAACGTAAAAACCGAACTCTCATGAACATGGTTCGATGTTTACTTGTTGAAGGAAAAATGCCAAGGAATTTATGGGCAGAAGCAGCAAAGTGGTCTGTATATATCATCAACCAAAGTCCTACTGCAACAATTACAAATAAAACTCCAGAAGAGTGCTGGACTGGAAACAAGCCTAATGTGGCACATTTCAAAGTTTTTGGATGTGTTGCCTATGCACATATACCGGATGTGAAGAGGATCAAGCTAGAAGATAAAAGCCATAAATGTGTATTCCTGGGAGTCAGTGAAGAGTCTAAAGCCTATAGACTTTACGATCCCGAGAGCAAGCAGATCATCACCAGCAGAGACGTGATCTTTGCTGAAAAGGAGACATGGAACTGGGGGAGGACAGATGATGAACAAGAGGAATTAACTTGGGATGACACAGAATCATTCAATGGAACAGGCAGAGAAGAAGATGACATACCAAATGAGCAGGCTGCAGCACAAACAGAGGAGGCAAGAAGTACAGCCCTTGCTCAATCTCAAGAAACTCGAAGGGAGCAGACAAAAAGGATCAGCATACCTCCAAGACACTTGCAACATTATGTAACTGGTGAAAATCTTGCAGAGGAAGAAGAGGAAGAGCAATACCTAGTGCTCTATGCTACTGAAGATGATCCAGTAAGTTACGATGATGCCGTAAAAGACATTAAATGGAAAAATGCCATGGACACCGAGATACAAGCTATCGAGAAAAACAATACATGGGAGTTAGTGAAACTACCTAAAGGAATGAAAAAGATTGGAGTGAAGTGGGTTTTCAAAACCAAATTGAATGAAAAAGGAGAGGTCGATAAGCATAAAGCGAGACTGGTTGTGAAGGGTTATGCTCAAAGACAAGGAATAGATTACAACAAAGTGTTCTCGCCAGTCGCTAGATGGGACACCATCAGAATGCTACTCTCTCTAGCTGCATTGCGAGGTTGGGAAGTTTTTCAGCTTGATGTAAAGAGCGCTTTTCTTCACGAAGAACTGAATGAGGTTGTTTATATTGAACAACCCGAAGGATACATTCGAAGGGGAGAAGAGCACAAAGCATGTCTACTAAAGAAGGCATTATATGGATTGAAACAAGCCCTTAGAGCTTGGTACAGTCGGTTGGAGGATTACTTTGCTGGTGAAGGTTTCGACAAATGCAACTATGAACACACCTTGTTCATAAAGAAGGAATGAGGAAGTTTTTTAGTGGTAAGTTTGTATGTGGATGACTTAATCTTTACTGGTAATAATGCGATGTTATGTGAAAAATTTAAAGCCTCCATGCAGTCAGAATTTGATATGACTGATCTAGGGAGGATGAAATATTTTTTGTGTGTAGAAGTACATCAAACAGAGGCTGGAATTTTCTTATGTCAAGGAAAATATGCAAATGAAATACTTGCAAGGTTTGGAATGAGTAGCTGCAATGCAGTCAATAACCCTATGGTTCCAGGAACTAAACTATCATCACAAGAGAAAGGAGAAGAAATTGGCAGCACCGAATACAAGCAATTAATTGGCAGCCTATGTATATCACAACAACGCGACCTGATATAATGTATGCAGTGAGTTTTCTAAGCAGGTTCATGGCTGCACCGAAGGAAGGACATCTACTAGCTGCAAAAAAAATACTCAGGTACCTAAGGGGGACAATAAAGTTTGGTATTTTCTACAAAAGAAGCTCGGACAGCACCCTTAAAGGATACACTGATAGTGACTTTGCGGGTGACTTGGATGGGGGGAAAAGCACTTCTGGGTATGTGTTCATGATGGGAGATGGTGCAGTAGCGTGGAGCTCCAAAAAGCAACCAATAGTTACTCTATCAACTACTGAAGCAGAGTATGTAGCAGCAACCACTTGTGCATGCCAAAGTATATGGATGAAGGAAGTTCTAAATAGCATTGAAGAAGATCATTGTAAATGTGTTACTGTGTTCTGCAACAATAGTTCATCCATTAAATTGTCCAAGAATCCAGTATTTCATGGGAGAACAAAGCACATCAATGTAAGATTTCATTTTATTCGAGATCTTATCAAAAAGGGAGAAGTAGAGCTCATCTACTATGGCACTAAGGAGCAACTAGCAGACATTCTGACAAAGCCGCTTAAACTTGAAGATTTTGTAAAACTTCGAATGCTCTTGAGAGTACAAGAGAAGAAGGATCTAAACTGAGCAAATGCACAACATGATCAGTTTAGGGGAGGATATATTAAGAAGGTTCAGTCTGAAGAAGTCTGCAGAAATAAAATCTTATTCCTATCATTCTAGGATTGTGGCTATTTTTCTGGGATTATGGCAGTCAAAGAGGACCTCTTCTCAAGCCATAATACTAGTGATTTGATCCACGTAAAATAACATCTGCAGTAGCTAGTTTTTCTCATTTCTATTTGTAAAAAACTGTATTTAAACAGCACTCGTTTATCAAATAAGATTATACAATTTTCATCAATCATGTGAGCTTCATAAGAGTGTTATATCTAACAAATACTTTATTGCAGGACTGCTGATTATCAAGCCTTGTTCAGGTTTGACGGTCATCGTTCAAACAGGTTACATTTCTCAACACAAATTACAAATTAGCTCACTTTCTCTTTTGTCATACCAGCAATGTATGTGCAGTAAACTCCGCTCAGCCACTGCCTTCTTCCTTTTTTACATTATGAACATTTGTTGGGTCTAGAATGTGTTTTTTCTTTGTGCCACTTTCCTAGGCCACTGTTAATTTTTATTTGAATACCACCAACTTAAAATGTTAAAAGGCCTTTGTACCACTTTTTATTTCTTTCCATGAGACATTGTAATTTTTTGTTTGCCAGATTTTTATCAATCGAATTGGGATTAGCGCATCATTGACTCTTTCCACATCGTCAAGACTAGTGTTACCAAAGTCAGAGAACAATAAAAAAGCATTCACGGCGAAGCGCGAACACCTTAACTGGTCAAAAAATTACTAATTAAGAGGCGCATGTACACAGACCACAAATAAAACAATGTTATTGCTATGGCAGAAGAAGGCATTTCATTCTATGGTTTTTAACAATCGAGAAATGCAATAACAACAAAACCACAAACAGGTGACTACCCACTTGCAAATGTGTCTTATGTCCTATGGCTGACTCTCTCTTGGCCTTGTTTTCATGTGAATGTGCAGTTGCCTTCTTTTGTGGCCTTAAAGAACACTCGATCGATAGCCCACCGTAACCAAAACCAGTGCCTGCAGGGACTACTATTTTAATCTCACCATTGATAGGCTTGAAAGATGATGCAGTTGAGGGATTGAGTGCCCAGAGAATTGGAGAGCCAAATACAGAAGCAAATGACATTTTATTTATGTAATAATTTTGCGTCTCTTACTCATCTCTCTTCTTTCACTACTGTTAATAGAAATATGAGTAATAGCAGGGGAGGTGGTCTGATCGGCTCTTCGAAGTAATTGTTAGAGATTTGAGACATATAATAGCAATCCTATTACAAGAAAAGCAAGAGACAGAAACACATGGAAGAGCATTACAACAGAGGCACCCCTTGGTGCTAAGTTGGGCAACTACAAATTTATGTTTGTTTTTCAAAAGTTGGGTGCCATTTTTGTTGTGAATCAAGGAAGACATGAGAACACATTCCAATAGAAATTTATTATTGTGATGATAATTATCAGGTTTTCTTTGCCTTAAATAAGGCCATCATAAACCATTTTAAGCTTTCTTGGCCCTGTAATGATGGTGATTTTGGTCATCAATGCATATGGGTTTCTTCCATCATGCAGATCATATCTACAAGCACTAAAATGATAGGTTCATTCTTGGAATGTTTTGGAAGATAATAGGCTCATGAAAAACAATATTTGCAATAGCTAGAAAACCTGCCATGATAAAACACTAAAAGAAAGCCTAAAATAAATGTATCGAAAGCAGTTTAACTTCATTATTCCAACATAGGGGAAGGAAAGACAAACAATATGCACTTCACAGACAACATATATATATATATATATACACACAATGCATATAATGAGATGCTGTAAATTATCATGCTCAAAAGACCATCTCACGGCTTCATTATTCCATCATCCTTGTTGTGCTCGAAATGCCACCCACAGTGCTAACACGACCTGCTAGAGATTGTGAAGAATTAGGGACATTTTTATACTTTTAGTAATTATTTCCATTTAATTCTTTTCACACCATCTGCGTCCAAGGATCGATGTTTATGAAGAAAAAAGAAAGAGGTTTTATTTGATCATTATAAATAATTTAAGGAGGACATTTTTAAATTATTATCAAAAAAACATATCAATTGCAACATAAGCACGGTGATAACAGTAAACTAAGAAACTTGCAAGATTAAAGAAATAATTGGGTATAGAAAAATCACAAATATTTGCTTCTCGGGGAATTCTCAGTGTATTCTTCGGCACCTCTATCAACAGAGAATTGTCGGTGTATTGTTCATTGAAGAGGTCTTTATATTTCAAATAGTTTTGGATAGACTCAAAGCATGCCTTGAGTCCCCAGACTTGTATTTTATTTCTCTATCAATGCTGTCCTTCAATTTCTCTACACTAACGAAGGAGGGGAGAATATTCAACTGTAATTTCATTAGTTATGTACCTCTTGCAGATTCCAATGGTTATGAATTTATCGAATTAATCAAAGCCTTTAAAAAATGAAAGAAATAATAATAATCATGCATCCTATCGAATGAACTGAAAATGGACAATCAAAATAACCAGGATCTAGAACGATACACCTTTTTTCATCCGACATCCTCTACGACATCGTAGAGGCAACCCCTCCAGCACCACCATTTTTATGATTGCCAACGCAAGAGCAAACCCTCCTCTCTGTAGCTTTTTCTTATCTGATACAGCCTCGTTCTCTTCCATTTTTTCTATCTGTCTGGTGCTCCTTCCTTTTCTTCTTTTTTTTCTTCTGCCTGTTTGTTGTAAGAAAAGAAAAACCCATTAAAAGGCAATCATATCCAAAGGGGAATTGAGAAAGACTGCCAAAATACCATGATTTCAAATGACATACTTCTCAACCACACCATAGAAGAATCACCTCTATAACTCCAGTTTTCAACCAACTTATTGCAAAGAAAAAGACATAATTAAAATATTATAAAACAAATAGAGAAAGGATGCGGAAGAATTACTCAAAAGAGGAGTTATATGGTCAATTTTTAAGTTAAGGTTTTGCAAAAGAAAGGAATGATTTTATGGTATACGAAGTAAAGAGAGCTAATGTTATGGAAAAGCCAAAGTTACGTGAGAGAAGCCTGAAACAAAACAGCAACAATTGTGCTAACATGTATATGGTGAAAGTGTGCATCCTGTTTTACTTTCTTCGGTAATTTTATCTCCTTCTTCCTCTTTATCATCTTTTTTTAATGGGCCCAGGATTCCTGATAATATGGGGATCCAACTTAAATCCCACAATTCAGTTCGGGTTGTCTTTTTCTCAACATAAGTTTATACTCTCTCTCTCTCTCTCTCTCTCTCAAGCAGAAAGAATATATTTCTGTGTCGCGATTCATGATATACAAATATATATGGCTATGAAAATTCTTAAATAAAATAAGTGGAGTATACCTCAAAAAAAAATTAGTACTTTACATGTTATCTTTTTCTTTTGATAACAAATCTATCAAATATAATAAGTGTAGCCAGGGATAAATTATTAACAAATACTATATTATATAGACATGCATTAGAAATCAATTCAAAACATATATATTAATTCATATTAAGTAAAATTAATTTAAAAATACTTTTAAAATGAAAAAACTTACATAATAATTGTTCTCTTCGAATTTTCATATTTTGAAACCGCTTCATAAAAGCTTCATTATCAATCTTATCAAAGATATCTTTCTCAATGTATACAACCAAACTATCATTCATCCACTTATCTCTCATCCCATTCCACAATCTACTCTTGACAATATGCATAGCAGAAAAAACTCTCTCCACTGTAGCAGTTGCAACTGGTAGAAGTAATGTCAATTTGATAAGCATATATACTAATAAAAATATCAAATTCTTTTTTGTTTTTACCATTTTCTCTGCAAGACTAGCAATACCTTCAATACTGGAAAACTCATCATCACCACGTAGATCAATAATATACGTATCAAGTTGGTCATCAAGTACCATAAGGTCCACTATAGAGAATTCACTATGATAAAAATAGAGTAAGGAGAATAAGCTTTTCTTTGTTGAAAGTAGAGAAAGAGTTATTTGAGCTTAAACATGCCACATAAAGAAGTAACTCCGTACTTATCTCAGTAAAACGATCATCCAACTTAGTAAGTTGCATGTCAATGATATTGTTAAACAATTCATAACAAAAATAGTGTAAGTTTGTAATCCCTTGAGATTTTCGCCTTGAACGCCCACAAAGCTTGTACTCATCTTCCATGTTTAAAATATCAATGTCATGTTTGATGCAAAAAGATGACACTTCTTCCAGTAAGTATTCCCAATCATTCTCTCTCATCATTTTGAATCGTTTCTTTGATGTTTTTAATAAACTCATAGCATTTTCTAGTCTTGATCTTTTCTTTGTAATGCTTGTGAAAACTCATTAGTAACTGCTAGTATCCTTCTCAAACAATAAAGCATGAACACAAAATTAAATGATTCCATAATACCTGTTAAAACAACTGCTTCCGTTCTCTGTTATGAGTTTATCTCATCCTCCCTTATAATCTAAAGCACATCAAGAACTGATAAAAACATTGCAAGTAGACGAATAATTGTAACATAGTGGGAGCCCCAACGAGTATCACCATACCTTCTAAGAGAAGTTTCTTGATTCAGGCCTCGTCCATTAGAAATTTCTCCATTTTCAAGTCCTTCAATAATTCTAGCATATTGTTTTTCTCTAATCACCTCCATCCTTTTACATGATGCTCCAACTATGTTTATAATGTTAGAAATAAAATTGAAGACATCTCCAACTTCATTATGCTTCTTTGTAACAGCCACAAGAGTCAATTGAAGTCTGTAGGTAAAACAATGTACATAATATGCACTTGGATTGTTATTTAGAATAAGTGCTTTCAAGCCATTGAATTCACCTCGCATGTTACTAGCTTCATCATATCCCTGACCACGCAATCTTGATATGCTTAACCCATGTTTAGAAAATAAAGCTTCAATAACTGCTTTGAATGAACTAGCAGTTGTAACCGACACATGTTGAATGCTAAGAAAACGTTCAATTATATGTTCATTGTTGTCTATATATCGTATAACAACTGTCATTTGTTCCTTGATTGATATGTCACGTGACTCATCAATTAAAATTGAAAATAATGAGTCACCTAGATCTTTGATAATCACATTTGTAATCTTCTCTACAGCAGCTTGAGTAATGTCTTTTTGAATATCTGGAGAAGTCAATTTGTTATGTCTAAGAGCTTCACTGAAAGTAACTCTTTTAATAGCTTCATTATTTCTGGAAAGAAAATGCAAGAGCTCTAGATAATTTTCTTGGTTGCTTGAACATTCACATTCATCATGGCCACGAAATGAAAGTCTTTGGTGCAACAAAAAACAAGCACACTATATTGAAGCATTCAATCGAGTTCGATAATCACTTTGACTCTTTACTGTCTGCTCAGATAACAAAGTCATGATACTTTGTTTTTCATTCATCAAATTCTCACATTTTATCCGAGATGCATTGTGGCTACTATTAAACTTTCCAATATGAAGATCAAATCTTTCCCTTTTTTTCTAATTTGAAAACCCATCACCCACAAACGAATCAACACCCCCTTTTGACTTGAACAGGTAACAATACAAGCAAAAGGCAGCATCTTTAGCTATGCTGTACTCTAACCATGTTGGGTATGCACCAAACTAAGCCAGATTAAAGCATTGTAGTGTTGATATATTCCCAAATTGTTTTTGAGGAAAATCACAGTGTGAAGGTTAATAAGGACCTTTTTGTAGATAAAGCTTTTCAGATTGCATCCCTATCATTTATATGGTATTCATAAATTAGTCTTCTTAAGCCAGGGTCAGCAAGAAGAGTGTCGGGGTTGATTTCAATATGACTTTTCTTTGAACTTGATTGAGTTACTTGACTTGAAGCTTTGATTGGCTCGTCATCCTCAAGGGATTTATGCTTAAAATACTTGTCTAGTGATATGTTAATTTAATATGAACTTGCTAGATTTTTTTATCATTATTAGTGTCTACATAATAATTAACACAACTACACAATAATTCATTGTTAAACAAAAGTCAATTGAGTTACACAATAATTCTAAATCTTCCATATGAAATAAAGAGCAAAATACATGTCAATTCATCAAAATCAAAACCTATTTCGACTCATATCTATATGTGTATAATAAGTATGTTGATTAAATTATACTTAATCATTTCTAGACATTTAATTGAGGAACAATGCCTAGTGTATGTGTAAAAGGAACAATACTTGAAAAACATGATTTCTACTTGATATTTTACTTACAAACAAATCATGTGAAAATATTAAATTTCAATAAACTACTCTGTCAATGCAAGAGATGCCAAGAATAGTGGTTTTGCATGAATATTAATTTATTTCTTTATAATAAGAAAAGAAACACTTAATTAATTAAATTAGCAGATTTAAATATTTATTTTGAAAATATTCATATCAAAACCCTTAAATTGTCATAAACCCTAATATTTTTAATAACTAATTATAAAAGAATAAAACTAAAATTAGACAATGAAACAAATAGAAAAGATGAAGAAAATTTACCTAAAGTATAAAGCAAAAGGCAAGAAAGATTAATTGATGAGTAAAGCAAGAGGCAGGGAACGACAGCTAAACAATGTTAGACAGGGAAAGATAAAGAAAGAAAAGGGAAAAGGGGGGGAAATTAGGACAATGAGTTGTAATTATACATATATATATATATATATATATATATATATTTGTTTGTTTTTATCTGATACCAGATAAAAGCAGAAAAACAACTCAGTACGTGGCGTTGTTATACCTGAGAATAATCTAAAAGATCAGGTCACAGGTTTCCAGCCTATATACTGATTTTATGAAAAGAATAAAGAAAAATTAAACAAATTTCTGATGCGAATGAACAAGGCAAAACCAACAACGTTAGGATCCTTGATCAAACACAGAGCATACTTAAATGTACATAAAATATAACAAGAATATAGATAACAAAAATAGAATCTTACTTAAATTTGTAACGTAAATCAGTACAGGAGATATTGGTTACAGAAGAATGGAGATAGGCTACAGATATGAGTTACAGGGGAGAGTAAAATTTTCTTTTGAAAAAAATTAGTCTGTCTTCTGAGGTTGTAGGAGTCTCCTTTTTATAGACGAGTTGTCATAGAAGAGGCCAAAATGTTTTGTTGAAAAGTTTGGAGATGCCTTCAGAACTCATGTGAACCCATGTGGTATTGCCTGGTGATGACAAAATGAAAGATGCCCATGTTTTTTGGGGGACTTTCATTTGTTGTCTTCTTGCTACTGACATTTAATTTGTATGTTTGTAGTAGCAAGTAATATTTGTAGAAAAAGCCTAAGACAAATAGGCTTTTTAGCAAAAAGACTCAAAACAGGTGAGTTAAAAAGATATGAGCTCTAAACAGATGAGCCTGAGAAAGTCCGAAATACTTTTTTTTTAATGTCGCTTGATAGGTGGCAAGATACCAAAGCAGTCATCTTCATTATCATCTCCAAGGGAAATGGCAAGAGATATCGAGCCAGATGAGCTAGGGTGGGACAAGACTGTTTTTGGATCTTGGCTTTGGATAATGCCTTGTACTATTTGTAGGTATTCCTCTTCAGTTCTAGCATAGGCAAGAAGAGCTGTCATTTGAGCCTTTCAGGCTAGAATTGATTTAGGATGATGATCAATGATGGGAGCCGTTTGGTGTTTTTGTAACCATTCCGTAACAGCTAATTTGAAACTTTTGGACTCAGCTGCAAAGGAATCCCACCATTTAATTTTGAATTTGCGAACAAGTACTGGATGTCCGTTTTGTAGATTATAGTCATAGAACCAGGAACATACCCATGGAACAAAAAATTTTGTATAGAAAATGAGAAGGGAAGAAAATTTCCTTTCAGAAGGGGTTGGTTGAAAATTATTTTTGAACTGGAGGTAACCATTTTCAACTAGAGGATGTTCTTTGAGGTAGTCAACGTGACAACCATAGTAGTCCCACCATTGAAGGAACCAAAGGGGAAGGTTTGTAGTATTCATTGTATTATGGAAGTAGAAAAGCCAAAAATAGCTATGGTTTTGATTTTGTAGGAGGAAGGAATTGAACCATGCTTGTTGGTAATCCCAATACGTATAGGAAGTATTGAAGTCCTGAGGATTTGTACGAAAGTGCATAGGGAAGGAGAGAGGTTGATGTAAGGGTTGCCCCCAATCTTTAGGGTGAATAACTTTGTGAATGATGCATGTAGAATATGCGGGTTCAGTGTGATCAGAATGTAGTTTGAAGTATTTGAACTTGACAGAATTGGTAATCTCAAGGATGGTGGCATAGTAGGATTGTGATTTGGCTAAATTCTAGGGTTTGTAGTACCAATTTGGAGGAAAAATCTTTGAAGCAGCAATGGAAGGATTTTCATGATAGAATCCTTCTTCCATAGTTAAAATATTTTGGAAAGTAGTTTTGAAAATATATTTGGATTTGGTTTTTGAAAAACTAGTTTGTTGTAAAGAAAGGAGGGGTTTTAAAATAGAAAAACCTCCTTGTGGTTTTGAAAGGGATTTGGAAATACTACATGTTGGAGAGACAGAGTCGTTAGAGGCCTGTTAGAACATGCCAGGAGTAATTCTGGCGATTTGGATATGGTGTCAACCCATTGTTGAACTGTGTCGGGTTAGACTTGTGATGGTTTTGTAGGTTCTTCTTCTTCAATAACTGCTTTATACCAGGATAAAATTTGAATCTCCTTTAATGTAAACAATATCGAAATAAAAAAATGCTTAAAATAGATTGCCATTGGGCAAAAATCTGTTTTGAAGCAAGATTTTAGTGGGATTCTTAAACAAGTGCAAGATAACAAAGAACAAATACTCCAGTATACATCCGCCCACTGGAATGATTGTCAAAAAAATTATTTTACTATCAAAAAAGAGATCCTTTCAATTGTTCTTTGTATTACAAAATTCCAAAGCGATTTATTAAATCAAAAATTTCTTTTACGCGTTGACTGTAAATTTGCAAAAGAAGTTTTACAAAAAGATGTCCAAAATCTTGCTTCAAAACAGATTTTTGCCCAATGGCAAGCTATTTTAAGCATTTTTTATTTCGATATTGTTTACATTAAAAGAGATTCAAATTTTATCCTGGTATGAAGCAGTTATTGAAGAAGAAGAACCTACAAAACCATCACAAGTCCAACCCGACACAGTTCAACAATGGGTTGACACCATATCCAAATCGCCAGAATTACTTCTGACATGTCCCAACAGGCCTCTAACGACTCTGTATCTCCAACAGGTAGTATTTCCAAATCCCTTTCAAAACCACAAGGAGGTTTTTCTACTTCAAAACCCCTCCTTTCTTTACAACAAACCAGTTTTTCAAAAACCAAATTCAAATATATTTTCAAAACTACTTTCCAAAATATTTTAACTATGGAAGAAGGATTCTATCATGAAAATCCTTCCATTGCTGCTTCAAAGATTCTTCCTCTAAATTGGTACTACAAACCCTGGAATTTAGCCAAATCACAATCCTACTATGCCACCATCCTTGAGATTACCAATTATGTCAAGTTCAAACACTTCAAACTACATTCTGATCACACTGAACTCGCATATTCTACATGCATCATTCACAAAGTTATTCACCCTAAAGATTAGGGGCAACCCTTACATCAACCTCTCTTCTTTCTCATACACTTTCGTACAAATCCTCAGGACTTTAATACTTCCTATACGTATTAGGATTACCAACAAGCGTGGTTCGATTCCTTCCTCCTACAAAATCAAAACCATAGCCATTCTTGGCTTTTCTACTTCCATAATACAATGAATACTGCAAACCTTCCCCTCTGGTTCCTCCAATGGTTGGACTACTATGGTTGTCACGTTGACTACCTCAAAGAACATCCTCTGGTTGAAAATGGTTACCTCCATTTCAAAAATAATTTTCAACCAGCCTCTTCTGAAAGGAAGTTTTCTTCCCTTTTCATTTTTTGTACAAAATTTTTTGTTCCATGGGTATGTTCCTGATTCTATGACTATAACCTACAAAACGGACATCCAGTACTTGTTCACAAATTATCACGGAGGACAGCTAGAACAAAAAATATAATTACAGATTGATCCCAAAGATCTGATACCAATAGGCTTGATCTTCTGGTTCAGATTCAAAATCTATTACAAAGCCATGTTCTCAGCCTTTGCCAGCAAACACAAATTTCAATCTCGAAAAGGAGAAACATTCCTTCTACAAACAGATTTATCCCGCTCAAACACTGTTGTCCTAAAAGCAATCCAATGGAAGGACATATCCCTACCAGAAGATTGGATCCTCGAAGATGCAGCACCACCAGAACTACCACCACCACCTCAACCCAATGTCCAAATTAAAAATATTACCCTCTACCAGCTCCAATACATATGACCTTACAAAGATTCTTAACAAAAAAAAGTTCAAAACCACGGTAACCATTCCAGAATATATATATATATATATATAAACATATGAGTCAAAACTTTCCTTCCGTGTAACAATAATTCACTAAACTAATATATTAATATTTTAATATATAAAATATAAAAAAAAAATAAAGGGGCAATTGCCTTTTTTTGATCCATTGTGGCTCCACCACTGTGTGTATATATTTATATATTGCATGTGCTTATCTATGGAGCAAACAATAACATCACACAAATGAAAAGGTCTAAAGGGAAAATGTAGAACTTCTTTAAAAGAAAAAATAACTATAAATAATCAATTTCAACCAGACAAATATGAAATCACAAAGTAAGATATGAAGAATATGTTATAGGAAAATTTTCTTTTTGTTCAAGATCTTACATCAACTATATGGATCCTACTTAGCCATTGTACTCTATTAAAGGCTATACTTTCTATTAAATTCTTCAATATTAGTTAATGATGCCTACCAAATGCATTGATGTACTTTACTATTGCAATCACTTATGTACTTTATTTTTTTAATGGTAAGAGTTGGCAGGCATAAAAACTTGAAAAACATAACATACTTTCTTTCTCAAACTAAACTACATCTGCTTTTCATAAACTATAGAACAAATTACCTTCTCGCAATAGAAATTGGCCACCCTATCCTTGTCTTATTTAGATGTTTGAACAATCATTTAATATGCATCAAGTAAAAGTCTTTATAATGGTATCACATTGTTAGTCCCATATGAAAGTTTGACTTTTTTATAGTAAACTTCATCCCTTTCAATTAATAAAGAATTCTTATGAATAATTACAATATCAAAATAACTTTATCAACATCTAGATACATGCTTAATCATTTTAAGAAGTATCAACTACCAAACCAAAAAAAACAAGAAGATGTTATCCAAGTTAAAATATTAAAAAAATATGTTGGGAAGGTAAGACATGATTCTACAATTCTACTAAAGGATAGAAAGTCCAATTTTGTCCTTAACACCCCTGTTATGTTGAGAGGAGATACCACCGCCGCCAGATTACTGGTCGGAGTAGAAGTAGGGACTTCATATGTAACAGGTAGGTATTAGATACCTTAATCACTTTTAATTAATTAATAAAAGTTAAGCATGCAACTAAAAATTTGTTTACTTTATAATTTATGTTGTCAAATAATATGATAAGCTAATTATCCTGGTTTTGAGACTAGCGTTTGGTTTGGACATGTTGAACTAGTTACTCTGGTTCAGGGACTGGTGCTCGAATTAGGGCAATGTGGTCGAGTACCCTAAATAAAAGGTCTATAACCGGTTTTGAGATAAGGTAAAACTTTATCACGGTAATGAGTTAGATGTTCGAGGGAGGATAAAAAAATTAAATAATGTAGAATTTGTGAAATCTCTCAAGGGTTGACTTAATTAAGTTGAATTAAAGAAATTTACTTAACACATTTTATACATTATGTTATATCTAAGTGTAGTTAATTATGTGTGAATAACTTTTTAGATATCTTGTAAGAGCATGTTGATCCATAGCTCCCTAAAAGTTGTATTTTTGTTTAGAAATTGCAATGTAACTAATTATTATGTCATATAGAAATGAAAATATTTTTTTTGGGCTTGTACTAAAATGTTAGATGATATTTCAAATGATGTAAGTTAATTAACTTAAAACTTTGGATGATTTAATTTATATTTTGCAATAAGTTCACTTGGATGATTTAATTTATATTTTGCAATAAGTTCACTTTATATAGAATACGTCATGTACTGATTTGCCATTAAAATTCATGTTAGGTTATAATTTAAAAATATTCACAAAATATCTTTTTAAAGATATTTATAAAAAAATGTTTGAATAAATCATAAAATAAAAATGTTAAAGTTCAATTATTGCAAGATATTGAGAATGTCAAAGTCCCAAATGGTGGGATACTAAATGGGTGAAAGCCCCGAATGATGGGATAAATGTTGAAATCTTTATCTCTAGGTTATGAAAACTGGTTAAGTTGATAACTTGATATTGAAAGATTAGAGAAAATTTTGCTGAAATTTTGGCAGAAAAAAATTCTTATACTTTAAATGTTAATACAACATGTATACATGGAATATTATGTAAATAAATTGGGGTCGTTACATATATGACCAATGTTCATTTATTCCGCACTTATAACGTATATTTTCCATTTTTTTAGTGTCTCTACTATGTATATTCTTTCTCTTTTCTTGTTTCTCCTTATTTTGTGAAGGTTTGTTAGAATTATGACCGTTATAGCTGTCAAAATTAATTCGTCTTTGCCCGTGGCCACGTCTATAGACTGTACTACTACCATGATTATGACCACAACCATAATTACTATTATTTTTCATAGCATTTACTCCAAGGAATGGAGTTGAACCAGTTGTTTGTGATACATATTTTTTTTTATCAAAAGCTTATTATTTTGTCCAACCACAAGGAGACATGAAATTAGTTTAGGGTATTTCTTAAAACCTCGTTCTCTATATTGCTGCTGCAGAAGCACATTCGAGGCATGTAAAGTAGAGAGTTTTTTTTTCTAACACATCTCATCTGTGATATTATCTCCATATAATTTTAATTTGGAACTGATATTAAACATTTCATAATTATATTCACTTGCCAATTTAAAATCCTGCAATCGTAAATGTATTCAACGCTTTTGGGAGAATAAGTAAATGTATTCAATGCTTTTGGGAGAATAAGTTTCCTTTAATAGTCATATCTTTCTTTCAAGTTTTTCCAAAGAATAAGGGATCTTTGATTGTGAGATACTCAATTTGCAATTCCTTGTGAAGATGATGACCTTAGAAAATCATGATCTTTGCCTTATTTTGACTAGATGCTTTATTGCCAGCTTTAATGATATCTTCGAGACCCATGACATCATGATGAATTTTGACATCAAGGACCCATGATAAATAATTATTATCCGTAATATGAAGTGTCATGAACTCAAGTTTAACAAGATTTGTCATGATTACTTCATGAAAAATATCAAAATTGTTAGAAATTTAGCTTAAACATTATAATAGATATTGAATAAACATTCAGACAAATATTGAATAAATTTGTTATGAACTTCAAAAAAGAAAATGATTCACTTAAATAACTAGAAGGAAAAAAATTAAGTAGATAAACTTATGTTCTATTTTTTATCCATAAATCAAATATGATTATCCGCTTCAAGATGAAAGTAAGGAGCAATCATGCTAATGATGTTTTATAAAACTATATCTTTAGAAACAGACAAAATACTTAATAAAAAAGTAAATAAAATAAATAAGAATAATAAAGATTGGGTGAACAAAGAGAGAGCATTCATATTTCATATAGTCTTGTAAATGTCGTCATATACACATCATCTCAACAATGTTCTTATTTATAATCTAATGTACATTAATACTTCTAAGCCCAAGAATTATAGATATAAAGTTCAAATAAATTTAGAGATAATGAATAAACATTAAGATGAAAAAGATAAAAGAACACAAATAAACATTCATATTATAATATATGATGTCATAACAAATATGATTATCAAATTAGAAAAGAAAGAAAACAAGTGCAAGGACCCAATCCACTCTAAACCATAGCTATTAAACCTAGACCGGGGGTTGACCTGGCCAAGGGGTCGAGTCCTAGGTCACACGGATTGACTCAGGTCAACCTGGAAAAATAAAATAAAAATTTAAGGTTTTAATATAAGGTTTTTTTATATCTTATATTAGAAAGATACTATTTTATCTTTTTAAGTTGAAGTATTTGAATAAAAAGATTTTCTTATCCCATATTGAAAAAACACACAAATCTCTTCTTGTTATATAGAGTGTGTGTGTGTGTGTGTGGACTTCCAATCTCACATAGAAAAAATAAAACATTTTTATAGTATTTATATAATAAACTTTGTTGTGGGTCAGTAACTAACAAGAAAATAATGGTAGGTTCGCTCATATAAGGTTTGGCCGAGAAAGAAGAAAACCTTTGATTGCTTCTCATACGTGCGAGGCAACATCTGTGCTTTTTAGATCCTTTATCTTCATTGATAATTTTGTTTATCTCTCCATTAACTAAAACCAATACTTTTTGTTGTTGTACATCCCTAGCTAACGTGGCTATTTTTTATTGCTTTCCATCCCAACTTGAACTACATTGCTTATCTGGTACTGTTTATTGGCATGCTAAAACAAACTATAACTTTGATTTTTTAGTTTGTTAAATAAAATGCTTGCATTGAAAAAAAATATTACATGTTAAAATGTGTATAAGTAAGAAAATAGGCAGATAGGTTTATGCCTTTACAAAAATAAAATGGACATGAAAAGAAAAAAAAAGATCTTTTTCAGGTTTTATTAAGGTACTTGAATTTCAAGTTGTTTAGATAGTTTTTTCCTTGTTCATTATAGGCTTCGTCTCAAATCTCTGTCAACCTATCGGACAGAATCAAGTCCAACAATTATGTTTTTAGAGCTTTTTTGAAATTGTAACAATAGTTGCGATTTAAAATATATTTTTTTTAAATATATAAAAATAATATATTTTTTTTAATTTTAAAAAATTATTTTAAAATTGATATATCAAAATAATCTAAATACATTAGAAATAAATAACAAAAAAAATTTAAAATTTAAAATAATACATTTGCATCTCGTTTTCAAATACTTTCAGCAGTTAAAATCTTAAATTCTTTAAAATTTCATAAGGGCATTTCCGTCAAAAGATAAAAACTTATAATTAAAAAAAAAATAAAGAAAAAGAAGAAGAGAGCCTACATCTAGCTGGTCATGTCAGGTTAGGGAGGAGAGAAAGAAAAACTTTTCTCTGTGTTCACATCTCAAATAGATGATAGATTCGGTCAGTCTGGCAATAATTGCCAGGCTGTACACACTCTCTGTGTTCAATAGCACCCTTTCTTTTGTTTTCTTCTCTGTCAACCAATATCTCAACCTCCATCCTTGTACTCTCCTGAAATAATCTATCTCCATCTTGTCTCTCTATTTCCACTCTGCTACTGCAACCACCCCAGTGCAGTGGGCGCATTGCGCACCCTCTCTCTTCTTCACTCTACACGCATTACCCCCATGTACTCCACCAGCCTGTTTCTGCTAACCCCTGGCATCCCTCCTCCTCCTCTGCTTCTTCTTCGTCCTTCTTTTAACAAATTTTAAAAAGCCAAATTAAAACCACCCCCTCCTTCTCCCTTTTGTGTTTGTGTATTTCTTTCGTGAAAGTGAAAGGCGAAGGGCAGAAGAATAATGGATCCTTGCCCTTTCGTGCGCTTAACAGTAGGAAATCTGGCTTTAAAAATCCCTGTCGCTTCAAAACCTGCACGCTCTGTGGTTCACCCATCATCTTCTCCCTGTTTTTGCAAAATCAAGCTCAAAAACTTCCCTCTTCAAACGGCTGTCATTCCTTACATTCCATCTCAATTTCCTGAAGGTCAGCTCCAAACTCCAGCTGCCACTTTCCACCTAAGCAAGTCTGATCTCGACCGGCTCGTTGCCAAATCTATTTTCACCAACAAACTCCAACTCAAAATCTCTCTCTATACTGGCCGCCTCGGCACTACTTGTGGAGTTAACTCTGGGAGGTTGTTAGGGAAAGTTTCTGTACCTTTGGATCTGGCGGGAACGGAATCTAGAGGTGTCACGTTTCATAATGGATGGATTTCTATTGGAAAAGAGAGTGTAAAGAGTTCCTCTGCTGTATTTCATTTGAATGTTAAAGCTGAGCCTGATCCAAGGTTTGTTTTTCAATTTGACGGAGAACCTGAGTGCAGTCCCCAAGTGTTTCAGATCCGAGGCAATATCAGGCAACCTGTTTTTACTTGCAAATTCAGCCTTAGAACCACCGGTGGTGGTGACCGCAATCGGAGATCCATGTCAGTTTGTTTTAGGGTTTTAACCTTCTTGCTTTTTAATTTTAGTAAAATCAAGCATTAAATTTTTTTTAAAAATAGAGTAAAGCGCTGCATTTGTTAATCTCTTAATCCAACTTGTTTTTTATTAAAAAGAGACTAATACAAGTTAATCATGTTTTTTTAGGTGATTAAAAACTTAATTATATATCTTTTTGGAGATTTTTATCCCATATTATTTCGTGCTATGCTTGCTAATTAATTTGGAGTTACTTGCTTCTGTTTCTGCCCAGATCATTGCAAGAGGAGCCCAGCAGCTCAAGGAGCTGGCTAAGTTCATTTGGTAGCGAAACAGAGAGACCACTGAAAGAAAGAAAAGGCTGGTCAATAACAGTCCATGACTTATCCGGCTCACCAGTTGCCGCAGCTTCAATGGTTACTCCATTCGTACCTTCACCTGGTTCAGACAGAGTAAGCTGCTCGAACCCTGGTTCATGGCTCATCCTCCGCCCTGGAGCTGGTACCTGGAAACCATGGGGCCGGCTGGAGTCTTGGCGCGAGCGCGGCTCGTCTGATGGACTTGGCTACCGTTTTGAACTGATCCCTGACACAAACGGCACTATGAGCGCAGCCAGTATTGTATTAGCCGAGAGCACACTAAGTTCGCACAAAGGAGGCAAGTTTGTAATTGATTTAGGAGCCTGCTCAAACGGACGAACCACGCCGGCAAATTCGGCTTCTCCTGTCTGTAGCCCAAGGGGTAGTGGTGATCACGGTTATGGATTGTGGCCTAATTGTATGCACAGAGGGTTTGTAATGTCGGCTAGCGTGGAAGGAGAAGGGAAGTGCAGTAAACCTGGCGTGGAAGTTGGTGTGCAGCACGTCAATTGTACTGAAGATGCAGCTGCTTTCGTGGCATTAGCTGCTGCCGTTGATTTGAGTATGGATGCTTGTAAGCTCTTCTCGCAACGGTTAAGAAAAGAGCTCTGTCAAGATCAGGATATGCTCGGTTGACAGGGGGTGATGATTCTGGTTTTTTTTTTTTTTGTTTTTGGCGGGGGGAGGGGGGCGCTTTTACGTTGTCGTTTTGTGATAATTAATTTTTTTGGGGTGGATGGATTTTAATATTTTCCTGCTACCAAGTACAAACAAATAACTGACTGTGTACAGGGAGCTAGATTAGACAGGCACGCTTTGTTTTAATTTGGGTGGCTCGTTTTTATTTGTTTTTAAGAAAAAAGCGTTATGAAGGTGATGTTTTATACCTTCGATTTTTTGTGATATTTTATTTTTTTGAAATTATTTTATTAGATGAGTTTGATGTGTTAATATTAAAAATAAATTTTTAAAAAGTAAAAATATATTAATTTAATGTATTTTTAAATAAAAAATATCTTAAAAAATAATTGATATACTAAACAGGGTTTTATACAGATGATGAACTGTATTTTTAATTTTAAGTTATTTTTTTGTGAGTTTTTGTGTTATTTTAGAATAATAAAGTTAAAAATAAATTTTTAAAATAAAAGAAAATATTATTTTTAAAATAGGACCATTACATGTGAAATTTCTTCTGTAGAGGTAATTTTAGTAATTTTTTAAAAAATATTACAATTACAATAAAGATAGTTTGTTTGTTTGTAAGAGATAATATTTTAAAAATAAATAAATATTAGTTTTAATCTTGTGATATAAATAATATTTATTTAAATATAAAAGTTATTTTAAATTTAACAAATAAATCAATTCATTGTTAATGGATATACAACTAAGCACGCACGTGTTAAAAAATAAAAATAAAAATAAAATTTTAATTTCACGGGCCATAAATATATATATTCTTTACAATATTATCATTGATTATTTTAAAGAAAGAGAAAAACAATAACGAATTAAATATTTTAAAAAACAAATTAAGAGTATTTCAGTGGAAATCAAAGTGATTTCCAACAGAAACTCTCTCAATTGGTGTGGTTCAAACGGATTGACAAGGAATATTTATTTTTAAAATTCAAAATTTAAAAGACTTTTAAAAAATGGTCTCTCGCATTATTTTTTGAAGTTACAGATGAGTGCGGGGGAGCAGGTACGGGAAGTGCTGGGCGTGCACGCAAGGAAAGAAAAAAGAGCAACAAAAGAAAGAGAGGGAGAGAGAAGTGGATGGTAGCTGGAATGCGCTTTTGAGCTATATAATAAATCCGGCTTTGGTATGAATGAAGTGTGGAGCTGCTGCTTATTATTGCTATTAATTATTAGGAGCGTTTATATGACTCATGCAGCAAATAGCTTATTTTATAATCTTAAGTTTTCCTTTATGGAAAGATCGGATCCCACTGTCAAAGACTGTTTCTGGGGACCGACGACCATTCATGGCTGAAGATGATTCTGAGGTGGTCCGGAAACGATTTCATCATTTGGACAAGGCGGCCCGTGTCAGGACGACTCCTCCTGAAATTAGGAGTCACGTTCACGTCTTCAGGGCTGACCTGAAACTGTCACAGGCTCACAGCTAGCTTTTGTTGGAAAATGAGGTCTGGGGAACATTGTAGGGTTGGCTTGTGGTGTCTCACATGCCAACAAGAGGGGACCGAAGTTAAATACTCCAGTAAAAAAGTACGAGGAATGGGCCTTTTTTTCTTCTTCCTTTTTTATCTCTCAAATTTACATATAATTTGATCCGCGTAAAGTTACTGAATCACGGGGACGACTTGCAGCCAGATTATTATTATTATTATTATTATTCATTTGCTTATGACTTGCAGCGGTTGTCTTTCGACCGGTGGGCTTTTCGCTGGCCCGCAGACGGTACAGCGTCTTTTCTCACAAGAGACTTCGCTCTGTTTGGTATCGGCCATCGAGTAAAATTTAATTTTTTTTATTTAAAATTAGTTTTTTAAATTATTTTCATACATTTAATTAAATTGTTATAAAAATAGATATTTGTTGGATGCGTTGGGCTGGATTGTTTGCTATCGTGAAAGGGGAGCGAAGTCAGAGCTACTCTTTAAGTTAAAAATGGACCACCCAACCCTTAGACACAATGCCTAGTTTCTTTAAGTTGAAAACCACGTAGCTTGGGCTTCTTCCTTCAATTCACAAATCAATTAATGAGAAGTTTCGAGTAGTCTTCAAAAGATAATAAATAAGATTACTAAGGATAAATGCATTTTTTTCATCAAAATTGTTTTTTTATTCATTTAATTTAATGTTTTTGGCCATTGTTTTTTTAACAGTATAATTTATTATAACAATAGAAAAACTATATTGATTTGAAATATTTTTAATAAAAAACTAAACTCTTTACTTAGATTAGTTTTAATTTTTTATGAAAACATGTGTTTTTTTTACCGCGAGTATTGCTTTTAAGCAAAAAAAAAACTCATTATAATCATGAAAGCAATCTTCCATTAAAAAAATGCATGAATAAATCATCTCCCCGCATCTATTTGAAAAACAATGATATAAAAAATTTACAATTAAAAAATTAGATATTTTACTCTCACTCAATATTAATAAGAAAATTATTTTAAAAAATTATCATTTCAGGTTAATATATAATTATCCGTAAAAAAATAAATAATGTCCTTGTAAAAAAGTCCAAATCTTTTGCAAAACAATGGCATTTTTTTTTCATAAGCATATTTTTTAAATAAAAGGCAATTAAAAATAAAATAAAGAGGTGTTAAAATTTTAATCATTTAAAATAAGTTGGAAAAATGTATTTCTTCAACTAAAATATATTTCCTTATTATTGATGCATCTCTTAATTGTTTTTAATAAAAGCATGTTTTTTTTATTCTATTTATTTTTTTTAAATAAAAACCTGTCATAATCTTAAAAGAAAATTTAAAAAATATTAAGACTGTGTGTCAATATTTTTGTAAGTGGTGAATTCCAGCACCTTCCTGAGAACAATGTGCCTATATTTACCATTTTGTCATTAATAAATGTTTCAGTGTATTTTTTTGTACAAACTGTTTGATTCCCGATACTTTTCACACCTTGTTTTCTACTAATTTTATTTCCATTGTCCCACTAATTTCTCAGGGATGATTTCCTAATTCAAAATATATATATATATATATATATATATATATATATATAATTTATTTAATTATCAAGCTTATTATCATTGCATAATAATGTTATTGGATCTTTAACCGGTGTTTGTGTCATCACTCTTGCATTTTCTTTGTACTATCATTTTTCATAGTTTATTATTTATTACCACACTAATTTCTTGGAATCTTTTTTCTAATTTTTTATTATTATTTTGTTATTCGAAACTTGTTACCAATTTCACTAATGTTATAAATTTTGAATTCAAAATTCATAATTCTCTCTTCAACTTTAGGAATACCTTGAATTTGTTCATGAGAGCCATCTTTCTACTTTTGGTCTCGCATTTACATGGGGATTTACATATTCTATACATTTTAAAAGTTTATCCGAGTGTTTACATTTACACCATGACTTAAATATTCACTTTATTTAGTTAGTTTAAGTTTTTCCTTGTTAATTTTATTAAAAAAAATAATTCCAATAACTTACACAAACACTACTTCAATAAAAACTTGCACCTTGTTGATGAATTGCTGGAAGATTCAGTTGGGCAGGAGTGTCCATGGTAACAGGTAAATTTGTCATGCATCCCGATCCATGTATGTCTTGGTTGTATGCCATCGAATGATGTGATAATGTCAAAAACAAATTTTTGGTAAGAAATTGATGGCTTTTTATATCATCATTTTCTCATAAATAGCACCGATGATGATGTCCTAAAAAACCTCAAGATGCTTAGGAACAAAACTTATATAGGTGGATAAATTAGTTAATCACTTAGCCCTACAATCTACTCCATTCTTTGTGGTTAGGATGGCCGAAATAGGTGTAGCTTGATGTGGGAAGCCAAGTACCTGCAAAAGATCCTTTATGGTAGTTTAAAAGACTCTCAGATGGTTAAGTAAATATATTTGTAATGAGAGAAAGAGTGCAATGATATTTTAAAGAAATATGCTATATATGTAGAGTGTATGTGTGAAGTGTGAACCCTTTACCTACAAGGGGTATTGCCCTTGAACCTTATTTTTTTTGTTAGAGTGAAGGGGCTGGAGAGTCATTTTACCTGATAAATTAATCTTGAATCATGAGTTTGGACTTGGAGGAATTAAATTGCCCAAATAGAGACTTGGATATTGGTTTTGATGCTTGAGAAGTAAATTGGACTTGTTTCTTCACAAAACTTATTTGCTGACAGAATTTATGAGTCGTTTTAGAAAAAACATATCTCTCTCATATGAGCTCTTTTTCTGCTGCAATTTGGTAGGCTGATAGGTCTTCGAGTTAGGAATCTAAGAAAAGTGAGTTTGCATCAAATGGATCTCTCTAACACAATATATTCAAGTCGGAATGACTAAAGGTCAACATTGACAGAATGTGAGATTTGTCTTTAAAGGCTGTGATTCCATGCTCCTTCTCTTTTTATTTTTCATGCCATATATGTATAGAACGGTATGGATGTTAGCTTTCTAATGCCACTAGAATCATTTTATTTAGACCTCTAGAGCTCAAGCTCTGCACAAAATATCGATTAAAGGTCAAATCTGACTTCAAAACATAAAACAAAGAATATCAATGCATTTTATACATAAAACATATGCAAAATACTAGGCAAATATGGATAAAACTATCGAATAATATGATTGCATCAATATTCAATTAAATTAAACATAGACTGCAAACAGTTATGTTGTCTAGATTTATCAACCTATTTAGTTCTTAAGGCTGTCATTGGATTAAATCATTAGTGCAAACACTATGATTATTTAATAATTAGGGTTAGTTACATTACGTATTGGTTAACTAACTAATGTTAAGGAAAGATAGATATTCAGAATATAAATTAACATATCATTTCAATGATCAGTTTTGATTTTACGTTTACTTGAGACCAATGTTTTTCTCTTGACAAGTTTCATATTTATTTAATTTAACTTGATTATTTTATTTTGTTTATCATAGTATAATCTAGATAACCTCAAAAAACCTCAAACTTTAAATCATCTAGCATAAAAACCTGAACTAAATATTTCTTATGGGATCGACCTTTTGCTTGCTCTATATTATCTTGTTTGTTTAAACTAGGGTAATTAATTTGTGTAACCTTGACATCACAATAAAAGTTCACAAGTCAAAAGAAAGTAAATAACAAAATTCATATAGCTTGTCCTAACCTATATTGCGAGTTCTCCTCAAACTTCGATTCACATAGATATTCAGAATATAAATTAAAATATCATTTCAATGATTAGTTTTGAATTTCACGTTTACTTGAGACCAATGTTTTTCTCTTGACAAGTTTCATATTTATTTAATTTAACTTGATTATTTTATTTTGTTTATCATAGCATAATCTAAATAACCTCAAAAAACCTCAAACTTTAAATCATTTAGCACAAGGACCTGAACTAAATATTTCTTGTGGGATCGACCTTTTGCTTACTCTATATTATCTTGTTTGTTTAAACTAGGGTAATTAATTTGTGTAACCGTGATATCGCAATAAAAGTCCACAAGTTAAAAGAAAGTAAATAACAAAATTCATATAACTTGTCCTAACCTGTATCGCGAGTCCTCCTCAAACTTCGATTCCCTCAAAAATTTCCCCCAACATAAAAAAATACATCTTGAATATTCTAGTTAAATTTTAGCTTGATATAATTATTTGATTTGGAATTATGTTCAATACCGTAAAACTAGATGATAGAAAATTTCATGTTAAAATCCGAATATGACCTTACTTGGATCATATCATGACGTCTATAACTTTTTTAGTCAAACCTGGTTTTAATCAAGTCGATCAAATAATAATTGAACTCTTCAAATCAACCAGGTCATATTAATTTAAGTTCTACATGATTAAGCCACACAATTTAATAAGATAAAAAAAATTAATTAGACAAATAATTTTTATTTTTATTTTAAAATGTCCAAGATTTTTTTTATGTTTGTGATGATTATTTTAATATATTTTTATTAAATGAATGATATATAACAGCAAATAATATTTTTTTATTCTTGTAGATAATAGATATAAATAAAAGAAGATGTTGTACTAGCAAATTGAAATTATTACTCATTTAAAAATAAAAAAAAAATAAAATTCACCATATTAATAAACAAGACTTTGATAAATCTTTAGATCAGATCTTGATGTATGTCATTTTTTAATTATTTTTTTTTACCAAACCGCTTCCAAGCACAGGCCTGTAACTAGTTTAAACTAAACAAATTCCAATCTCTCAAGTATGTTACAAAATGTATAATCAATCATACATGCTTTCAGTGCTGAAGAGTTCCCCTCAACGACGGCAAAGACAACTGCAAAACGAACAAAAGAGTTGCAGAGAAATTGTCAAAGAGAAACAGCGTCGATTCCATTATTTACAAAAATCCAACTTTATTTTGCCTTTGCAGCAGAGGCAATGAAAGCAGAAAACAGTCTACAAATATCTTTTAATTCCGGGAGAAATTAAGACAACAAACACGAACTTAAACGCAAGGCTGCAAATAACTGGCAAGAAAAGCATAAGAGAGGAATCATAGAATAGAGCAAGAGGAAGAAGATCCAGCACCATTTCCTTTGGGGTTGTTAGGATCGACACCAGGCCATTCACGGCAGAGACAGTGTTGCCCCTCAGGGATGCCCCTATAAACGGAAGGAACATGCCTGCCACAACCACCCCAGGTGGTCTTACCGCACGTTGAGCATCTCTCCCTGTAACACATCTTTCGGCTCTGAGAGTACTGTTGATTGTTTCTTTTTATGTTTTCTTCTCTCTTCGCCTCTTTAATGATTGAATGGCGACGACGGAAGAGGAGGGTCACTTCTTTTTATTTTATTATGGGAGATAAGCATCGCTTGCCTAGAAAACGCGGATTGAAAGTTGTGGGTCCAACACGGCGGCAATAGCATCATGATGATGATGATGATGATGTAAACCAGGGATCGTTGGATTGTATCATAATGGCCTTTCGCTTGCCTCGTGTGCGTTTTACTTGCCCTCTGTTTTTCAAGAAAATTACACTTTGTATCATATTATTTATATAGTAGCGGACCTGATTGTTTTATGGTTTAAAGGTCTTTTTCAAAAAATTTAATTATTTTTTATGTTTTTCATATTTTTATTTTTTAATTTAAAAATATTATTTTAATATATTTTCAAATAAAAAATAATTTTAAAAATAACTTAAATCACAGCCTTAAGCATTCCTATTTCAAATACTATCCAGTTCAGTCCTGTGCTGTACAAAGATGGACCTCACAATTGCAATTAATAGGATAAATCTATCCTTGTATATAATAGAACATAAACAAGCCAGAATTTGCTCTTCACAGGAAAAAAAAACCCAAATTGATTTTTTTTCTCTTCTTTCTAAGAACATAAAATCTCACAAAAATCAAAAGCTAAGTCTTCTTTGTTCAATATGTGGAGTGCTTGTGAATAGCGATTGGTTTCAGTTCCATAGAATTCCCAAAAAAAAAAAAAAAAAAGAGAAACCGAAAGGTTTGGAATTATCATCTTTAGATGTCTCCTCATTACATTGTTGAAAAGGAAGATGCCCTGGTAGAAGGCCCGCAACAGCTGATTTTTTCTGAAGTGTAAAGAAATAATGTCCAAGTGTTATTATTGAATTTTTTAGAATGAAAAAAAAATCTAGGATTCAACACCATAAAATAAAATAACAAGTTAAAAATAATAAGAAATATCAAGATGAAAAAGGATAAAAAAAAAAACGATATTAAAAAAAACTTGGATTACCTGAATAAACCTTCCATGTGGATCATGAGATAGGAAAAATCTAATTGAAAGGAAACGAAAGAAAATAATAATCATGAAAAGAAATTTGAGGAGCTATATTCAAGTGTAAAATGGCTAAAAACCTGGGTTAAACCTTGTTTCGGTTAACCCGTGAAAAATCCAATCAAAACAATGTCAAAACCCGTTGGAATTATCATTGACACGACCAAAAGATTGATGTCTTCTCCCAGGCACAGGAGTGTCGAAGTAATAAATAACTCGACAAGACCAGGGTCGAACCACATGGAGGTTAATTGTATAAATTATAAATAACAACAACAACAACAACAACAACAACAACAACAACAACAATAATAATAATAAAGAAGTTGATGAGAACTTTGAGATGGAAGATTAACGTAAGGATCAACAAATGTTAAGGTTAGAGGATTCACTAATAGTATTTCAAACAAGTATAGTATAAACTCTTATTATTCAATTGGAAACCACACACAAGGAGGTTCTAATCAGATTATAAATTGTCAACATGATTACATTAGTTATCTTATTCGAATAATACTAATACTTGTAAATGTTGTCAGACATTCATGATTATAACTTATGTTAACAACAAATCAAGTTTCTTTCATAGCTCAGGTGTCGGTTATACTATACAGTATGGGCTATGAAAGTGTCAAGTATTTGTTGTACCAAGTGTTATACAACATAAATCTAGATTGACCATTTAACAAGCAAAGTATTAAAAGTGAACAAGATAACAAATATAAAGCATGTTAGTATCCAACATTAAGGTCCATGTTAAATTTATATTATACTTATTCTTACACCATTAGTGTACCCTTTTCACCTTGACATAATTAACCTAGCTAGACATAATGAAAGAAAGAAACATAAATAAATAAGATAAGAACATAAATGAGAAAGATGTTAACTAAGTAAAAAAAGAAAATGAAAGGCATAAATAAGAGATTAATATAAACAAAACTTAAGTATTACAAAAGAGAGAGTAAGAGCATGATCTTGATCTGAACACCAAGATGCTTAAATACATGGCAAATGCCTCCTTTTATAGGCCAAAATTCAGAACTATTGATTTGTTGACTAATTGATGAATGAGTGGCCACATCTTGAATTGGTGACAATTCTTATCCGTGAAAGTATGAAACACTAAGGCAAAAATAGGCTTTTAAAGCGCTCTGAATTTCCTTAGATTTCTAAATCTTTATCCTCCCTACTTGTAATTTACGAGTCGCAAACTCTTGAAATACTAGGGGGAAAATGAGCTTTTAAAGAACATGGAATCTCCTTAGATTTCTATCTTAATAAACTTAATCTGAATCAAATACAGATTTCAAGAGGTTTGCATTGGTTCTCCTTGGTACTTTGTAGACATATCTAAGGGTGTGATCCATATTGACCAAGGGTTATTTCTTTTTAAACTTTTAGCCCAAATCCATTCATCATAGCAAAACGTATCCTAGGAAAACACCAACACCATAGCAATTATAAGGCAAACCAAACACCAAGCAGCTTATCTTAGGTAGGGCGTACTAGGGGTGTTAATACCTTCCCTTTACGCAACCAGTCCTTTGCCTTAGAATCTCTGAAAGACCAGTTAGGGTTCTTAGTGACCATAATACTAGGTGGCGACTCTCTTATTCACAAAAACAAAGACCTCGAAATCAGTCGAGGATCGCCGCGACGCCGCGCTCCGCTCGCGAGGGTGCGACATATATGATGGAAGCAAAAGTTTGGAAGGAAAGGATAAATGAATGGGTTGATGTGTTGGAAATGTTTGAGACTGTCTTGATATGATTAGGTTGTAGATATATAGATTTATTTTGATGCTAAGTGCAGGTATATAGAAGATGTCGATAACTTGGTACCCATGAAAACAAAGGAAATTCTGCCAAAAATTTTAAGAATTTTAAAAATAGATGGGGTTTAGTTTAACGAATGATTAGGATTTAGATTCACCATAAAATAAAGTCGAGAGAAGTAATAGATTTGTATCTTAATAAAAATAAAAATAATAATTATAGTTTTCCGATAATGGAGGTGTGACAAATAGAATATCAATTTCGTCTCAATTATGATAATATTTGATATATTAACGCGAAAGAAATAAGTAATAACCCTTTTTTTATCCGAATCTGAAACCCTAAGAAAGTAATGCCCAAATGAGTGGAAATTAAATAATTGGTGTATTCCCATAATAAATAACCACAATATGAATTTTTGATAAGGTGTTTTGATAGGCTGACATGAAACAGATGTAATTAGACTAGATTAAACATAACTAATATTTTTGGTGTGTAATTTGTTTTTATTTTAAGAAGAGCAATAATGATGAAAATAAACAATAAATCATACAAGAAAAGAAAACAAATATGACCAAAACTGACCCTTAGGATTTTGACCGAAACAAAGATGCAAGGACAAAGATGATATGATTCTAAGAAAAACACGTAAATGATGCAAGAAATAAGGGATATAACTTGATTCTATAGCCTAGCTTTGATATCAAATGTTGTGGACCTCTTGATCATATGGTCAAGCATCCCCAATGAAGATGATACTTCCTTAAGAAAGCCAAAAATCAGGTTTGAGAACCTTGACCCATAGTTAACCTATAATTAAGAACCAGAGATATTGGAATTCGCGAATTGACACCAAATGGTTAGTTATACATTAATAAGTCATGTTTTCTTCTTTGTCACAGCAAAGAACATGTTTGTTTCAAGCAAAACACAAGTTTATTTTATAAATTCATAGTTGTTGAAAATTTCAACTTACAAAACCTTATCTAATAGTTCAACTAGTAACCTTAATGGATCCAAAACTTGTGGGCTAATATTTACCCACTTACAACAAATTCAAAATATGTTAACTAAACCCAAACATGAAGAAAATAATAATAAAAATTAATCTAACACATAAACTAAAGTTGTTGCACTAATTAAAAAAAAATAACCTAACATAGATAATTTTCCTAGTTTAAATAATGTCATGAACGAAATTCTCATCCTAGAAACACTAGGGTCTTTGTTGCCACCTTTAGATATCCAAGATAAGTAAGGAATTGATTGTTGAAGTTGTCTCCCTTTTAATTTCCTTATTTTTTCCCTTTTGCTGTTGTTTTGTTTCTTTTTGGTTAATATACTTACTTTATCCAAAAAAAATAATAACACGTAAAAGTTGTGATAAAGTTCCATTCACTTCCTCAATTTGTTCATTTGTATGAGGATGACAAGTTGTCAAAAATAAGAGTTTAGTTCCAAACTTCCCTCGCAAAGTCTTCCAAAAATAGCTAAGAAACTTAACATCACGATCTGAAACTATACTCCTAGGAATGTCATATAAACATACAATCTCTATAAAGAACAAGTCTATGATATGAGATGCATTATCAATCTTATGACATACAATGAAATGCGTCATCTTAGAAAACCTATCAACCCTAACAAAAATAGAGTCTCTACCTTTCTTTGACCTAGGTAAACCTAAAAACATTCGATAGATATATCTACCTAAGGTTTAGTAGGTGCAGACAATGGTGTATATAGTTCATGTGGTTGTACTCTAGATTTTACATTTCTACATGCAATGCACTATTCACAAATTCATTGGATATCGCTATTCATCTTTGGCCAATAGAAATATTCATGCAATACATTCAAAGTTTTTGCAACTCTAAAATGACCCATTAAAACACCTTTATGTGCTTCATGAACAAGCAATTCACGCAAAGAACTAGTAGAAACATAATTGATTTTCTTTGAACAAGTAACCATCCATCAAATAAAACTTACCAAAAATCAAATAGCTTCATGCATTATATATTTTGGAAAAGTTAGAATCATTAGCATACAATTCCTTCACATATTCAAAGCCTAGAATCTAGTACTCATAGTGTTTAGAAGAACATACCTGTGTGAAAGTGCATCAGTCACTATGTTCTCTTTACCTTACTTATACTTGATTACATAAGGAAAAGTCTCAATGAATTCAACCCATTTTGCATGTTTCATATTTAAGTTACTAATTAATACTTAAAAGTGTATTTTTATCAAGGTTTTATATCATCATTTTGCACTTGAAGTATCAATAACTCTTAACGAAAGCATGTTTTATAATAACATGTCTAATAATATAAGATATCTTTAATTTATGGTAAATTCTCATTTTAAATGCAGGCCTATCACATAAATCAAATGATTGATTGATGAGTTCAACTATTGAAATTGAGAAGACAGAGTGAAGGTTAAGCTTAGAAAAGAGATGTTGGTTCAGTTCAAACTGGAACATTGTTCAGTCATTGGGTCATATATAGAGCTGTAGATCTTGAATTTCAATTTGTTTTATATGGTTAGAAAGCTAAGATATAGGCCTAAAACATTCATGGGAGTCCAAGACTCAATTCTGCTGTTTGGAAGTCCAAATTTTAGCAACAACGAAGAAGTCAGAATTTGTCCTGCAGCCTAGACATTGTTCAGTGTTCAGCCCATATCTCGAGTTCTAGAAGTCGAAATGCACCGATTCTTTTTTTGTTGGAAAGATGAGACAATTTCCTAGAACTTTCATAGGACAATCTATTCAAATTCTGACATAAGCAATGATGTTTTGTTCAGACAAGAAGATAAGGATTGTCACCAAGTCAAGATATGGCCACCCACTCAACAATTAGTCATCAAATCAATAGTTTCAAATTTTGGCCTATAAAAAGAGGTATTTCACATGTATTTAGGTATCTTGGTTTTCAGATCAAGATCATGTTATTGCACTCTCTTTATATTTTTGTAATGCTTAAGTTTTATTTTCATTAATCTCTTGTTTATGCCTTTCATTTTCTTTATTATACTTATATAATCATGTTCTCCTCTTGTTTATCTATGTTTCTCTTATTCATAATGTTCAACTAAGTTTATTATGTCAAGGTGAAAAGGTTACACTAATTGTGTAAGAATAAGTATAATATAAACTCAACATGGACCTTAATGTTTGATACTAATATGTTTTGTATTTGTTATCTTATTCACTCTTAATACTTTGCTTGTTAAATGGTTAATCTAGATTTATGTTGTATAACCCTTGATACAACAAATACTTGGCACTTTCATAGCCCAACTGTATGGTATAACCGACACCTATGCTATGAAAGGAACTTGATTTGTTGTTAACATAAGTTATAATCATGAATACCTAACAACATTTACAAGTATTAGCATTATTCGAATAAGATAACTAATGTAATCATGTTAACAATTTATAATCCGATTGGAACCTCCTTTGTGTGTGGTTTCTAGTTGAGTAATAAAAAAAGTTTATACTATACTTATTTGAAATACCATTAGTGAATCCTCTAACCTTGACAGTTATTTTATCATTGTTTAATCCTTACATCAATATCACATCTTAAAGCTCTCTTCAACTCCTTTTCTGTTATTATCTATTTTTTTATTTGTAGTTTATACAGTTAACCTCCCTGTGGTTTGACCTTGGTCTTGCCGGGTTATTTATTACTTTAACACTCCTGCATTTGGGAGAAGACATCAATCCTTTGGTCGTGTCAGTTACCTTGTCCTTTTATATGTTTCAATGACTCATAATCTGAATGTCTTACAAACTCTTTTAGCCACAAGTAATGTTGTCATGTCTCAAGTGTTCTTTACCAAAGCATATAATTCTTTGTCATAAGTGGGATAGTTCAAAGTCGCTCCACTTAACTTCTCACTAAAATAAGTAATAGGTTTTTGATCCTACATTAACACAATTATTATTCCTATTCCAGATGCATCACAAATAATTTCAAATACTTTTATAAAGTCAAGTAAAACTAAAACAGATGCAAAACATAATTTTTCTTTTAAAAGAGAAAAGCTGATTCTTGTTCCTCCCCCCGTTTAAACCCAATTAACTTTTTAACAACTTCATTCAAGGGTGCAGCTAATGTACTAAAATATTTCATAAAACACCTATAAAAACTAGTTAACCCATGAAAACTTCTTACTCACTTGCCGATTTTGATGTAGACCATTTCTAAATGGCCTTAACTTTCTTCTCGTCCATCTTGATACCCTGTGCAGTTACATCATAACCAAGAAACACAATTTTCTTCGTATAAAAAGTACACTTTTTAAGATTAGCATATAATTTCTCACTATGCAACACACTAAGTATATTACGTAAATGATCAAGATGCCCATGCAAGTTCTTGTTATAGATCAGAATGTCATCAAAATATACAATCACAAACTTACCTATAAACACATGCAATATATGATTCATTAAATGTATAAATGTGCTAAGTGTATTTGTAAGTTCAAACAACATGACTAACTATTCATACAAACCATACTTAGTCTTAAATGTAGTTTTTCACTCATCACTTTCTTTCATCATAATCTGATGGTACCCACTTTTCATGTCAATTTTAAAGAAAATACATGATCTATGTAACTCATCTAACATGTCATCAAGCCTTGAAATGAGATGTTTATACTTACCGTTATATTGTTGATGGCTCGACAATAAACACATTTCATCCATGTTTCATTCTTCTTAGGCATAAGTAATATAGGCACAACATATGGGTTCATACTCTCATGAATGTATCCTTCTCCATCAACTCGTCAACTAGCCTTTAAAGCTCTTTTGTCTTTTTAGGATTTTTGCCAAATAGAAAGTTCTCAAGTCAAAAGTAAGTAAATAATAAAATTTGAAAGAAATCATGATACGATCCAAACAAGATCAGATTCGGATTTTGGCGTAAAATTTCGTACCATCCAATTTATTTTATTAATCATAACTCTAAATCGAACTGTTGGATCGAGCTGAAACTTTACCTGAAGATTTCAGATGTATTTTGCTATGTTGGGGAAAAATTTCAAATGGATCGGATTTTAGGAAGGTGTTACGATGTAGGTCAAAATAGGTTGTATGACTTTTTTTTATTTACTTCCTTTTGACTTATAGATTTTCTATTTGGCAAGGATCATTTTCCTACAAGAATGTGACAGTTTGTTTTGGAAATTTTCTAGTTCTACAAAGATGTTTTATGGGTTGTAACATAATTTTAATGTTGGCAATGATTTATTAATATTTCAAATTTCTTTTCTTACTAAGATTCCTTATTCATCCTAGCTACAATGAAAGAAGGTCTGGTTAGTTTATTTTAGGGAATTTTCTAATCCTACAAGGAAGGTTGAAAGAATGCAACAAAGGTTTTTTTTTTTTTATGTTTTGAGAGGATTCTTTAAAGCTACAATTAATTTTCCTAGACATACAAGGAAACTAAAGAGAGGCAACCTTAACAATCAATTTTCTAGCTTATTTTGAATATATAAAGATGATAACAAAGACCTTAGTATTTCTATAATGAAAACTTTGTTCATGATATTATTTCAACTAGGAGATTTATTATTTTCATTATGTTTGAGCTTAATTAATACTTAATCTTCAACTAAGATCCAAGGCTTGTTTGGATCAGTATTTTAATCTTATTAGTACAAGTTTTAGGTCAATTTTATAAGTGGACCAATTTAGTCCACAAGGATAGTTCCATTAGAGTTATTTTCTAAGAGTATTTAAACTCCTTGTAAGCCTAAAACTCGGCAATCATTGAAAAAAATTATAAAATAAAAAATTATCGATATTTATAATCATGAAAATTAAAAAACATTATGAAATGGGTTGCACATGAAGAGAAAAGATAAAGAAAGAAATAAAAAAAATCTTTGAGGCACATTGAAGCTCTAATTATGACATCACCAGAACCATAAAAAAAATCTTGAAAGACAAGTTCAACAACACCAAAAAATATCACCAATAATGACCTGAGTGTGTCACACTTATTGTCCAAAGGTGACGGGTGGCTCACTTGCCTTTGACGGCAAGTGTGACCCACTCGAGTCACCATCCGTGACCTTTCTTGGTGTAGTTAGATTTGTCATGTCAAAACCTTTCCAATGGTGCCAAAAGTATCATAATCGAAGTTTTGATGTGTCTCTATTATCTTTGTTCTTTTTTTCTTTCTTTTTCTTTTTCTCTTTCTTTTCTTCTCATTGTAATTTGTGAAGAGAGAGGAGAGAAAAAAACAATAAAAAAACATCGAAGGCACACAAAAACTTCGATACAACACTACTAGTACCTTAAAAAAGATCAAGACAAGACGAATCAAATGACACAAAGAAAAGTTATCAACGGTGACCTAAGATGGCAACACTTGCAACCAAAGGCAAGTGAGCCACCCACCACCTTTGGGCGACTAGTGTGAAACACTCCGATCATCATGTGCGATCTTTCTTGGTGTTTTTTTTCTTTTTTTATTTCTCTCATCTCTCTTCATGTGCAATCAATTTCAAGTTTTTTAAAAAATATCATGATTTTGAAAAGTGAAAGGTTGAATGTTGGGTTGTTCAATTATGATATGTATACTATTTAACTAATTGTTTTTTTTTTAAATGATGTTATTAAAAAATGATGCTAATAACAAAACAAAAAAAATAGATAAAAATCTTAGCAAATTTAGCTAACAGGTGGTGGGTCTTGGGTTGTAACTATGCGTGGATAGTTAATAAAAATAAATAAATAAATAAATGGAACTCACCGTACGCGTGACTATGCAGGTAGCAATCAACTGCAAATTAGATAGCTTATAAGAGTTGGAGTTTACGGTGAACGAACGGCTAAGGCAAACCGGAACAGACTCAAATTGGGATTGCCAATCATCGTTTGAACCACCAAAACAAGAGTATAAAGCCAACGCCGGCGAGAAATAATTCTTTTTTCCCATTTGCAAAGGTTAATTGTAACGAGACTGCGACAAGGTAGATTTTCTATGGTGACCTTAACAAGGTTGCGTGAATGGACTAATTTTCAAGTCTTTTATCCGGTGAATTTCCAACTTGCAGAAACAACATAAATTTACTGGTTGGTTATGTCTTAAAATATAAAAGATAAAAATAATAAAAATATAGAAAATAAGATAGAATAAAAGATAAAGATATAATTATGTTTGATAGTAGTGTATAAAATATAATGATTATTTATGTATTGTATTTGATTGATAATGAATAAGACATGATTAAATATATAAAAAAGTTTGTTTTACCCTTTATATATATTTCTGTCAAATTTATATATTTAAAAAATAATAATTAGATATTATTATTATTTTTATTTTAGTTTATATTGAGTGTTGAAATGAATAATAGAATAATAACTCTAATTATAAAATCTAGATCAGTCTAGTGGGTTGCCCTGATACTCGAACAACTTAGAGCCTCGATCAATTTGAATTTAAAAGAAAATAGAGAAAGAATTCACCTGACTTGACCCCATCAAAAATCCAGGTTGATCGCGACACAGTCACCCCGAGGTAAAACCCAATTCAAAAAACCCATTTACTTTTTTTTTGAAAAAAAAATCTTAATCAAAACAACATTGTTTTGATTATTTTTTTCAAAAAGATAATTTAGCTCCCAAACCATGACCGAGTCATGTTCTAAGTCAATCTCGGGTCAGGTTTTAAAATTATAATAATAACTATTTTTTTTCCTTACATGTCTAGTTGTATGAGTTTGGAACTAAAAGTTTTTTACAATGATATTTTAGGGATAACAAATAATAAATATTATCTCTAAAAACATGCTTCATTGTAATTTTTATTTTAAAAATATAGAAATTCACTCCAATATAATCTCCTGCCAATTTCATATATATATATATATATATATATATATATATATATATATGCAAAAAAAAATGTGTTAATTCCATTTATGTCCCTTCCCTTGGAACTTTTGACTTTCCAGGTAAATTTTTTTTTCCCACTCCTGACACTTTTTACACTAAATCTAACCCGGGAGAATTCATATTTCCTTAAATTATGTTCCACGATGGTTCTTTCCTTATTTGCTTCTTTTATATGGTCTTTATTTACTTTTCAGTCATTTTTATTTTATGGGTATTTTTATATTGTATTATTTTGAAATTCCTACATAACATTTTTACTTTTAGTTTTTAAGTCTAATATTATCCTAGTAGTGTACTTATTTACTTTACATTCTATAATATTTCCTTTACCAACATTGTAGGTTTTTATTCAAAGTTCTACGGTTCATATCATTTTCAATTTAATTGTTAATATTATTGTAAGGCCTTTCTACACCACTTGCCATAAAAGTTTAACCCCGAGTAGAATAATATGTTAAAAAATCTCATATAAAATTTCAGTCTAATTTAATAATTATATTAGTAATTATATATGATATCATAAAGCTAGTTTATTCAGAATTTTACATTAAAATCCAAAAATATTTGTTCCTTTTATATATAATTCTTATCAATCATCTCACCAAATTCTAGAGATATTTTTTTATTTTAACTAAGTTTTTGTTATTTTTATTTTATTTATAAAATTATTATTATTTTACGATAATATCATCAATTTCATCGACTTAACTTTATATATATATATATATATCACTACCAGAAAACCGGAGAAAAGCAACGGACTTACCGACGGAATATTTCTGTCGGTAATGTATACCGACGAAAATAATTCCGTCTCAAAAACCGTCGGTATATACCGACGGACATACTCCGTCGGTAACACCGTCGGTATATATATTCCGTCGGTATATACCGACGGTGTTACCGACGGAGTATGCAGTTCGTCTGGAAATACGCAACGGCATGGTGACGTCAGGTGATTTTACCGACGGGCATTACCGAGGGATTCAAACTGAGATGACGTGG
>Ga0325405_1000257_pt1 | contig 50248 bp, 15 predicted proteins | sample PopdelMetagenome_21_FD_205663 | JGI IMG/M metagenome (GOLD analysis project Ga0325405, IMG submission 205663) | Populus deltoides microbial communities from Bellville, Georgia, United States - Xylem-Control-R2 | ecosystem: Host-associated > Plants > Phyllosphere > Stem > Wood/Secondary xylem...
TCCATATATAATATTATATATATATATATATATATATATATATATATATATATATATATATATATATATATAGTGGCGAGGCTTAGGATTCTTTCGTTGTTCTTTTTCTTATTTTACAAGATTTCCTAGAAAATCAAGGAGATTAAAAGGAGGCAATTTAAGGGAGAAAATTCCAACAATTAAAAATAAATTTTCCTGGCTAATTTGGAGCATGAAGTTTTGGCAAAGCCTCCAAGGAAAGCAAAGTGAGAGTTTTAGCTATGTATGGTGTTTTGAAGCAAGAGGACTTTGTTTTATGTTGTTTTTTTATATTTATTTTAGTGTTGAATATTATTAGATTTGGGCTTTATTCTAAATTGAGTTGATTAGTACTTAAAAGTGCATTCTCATTAAAGCTTTATATCATCGTATTATACTAAAGAATCATTAAATTCCCTAACTAAAGGATATTTTATAATAACAAGTTTGATAATATAATATATCTTTAATTTATGGTAAATGCTTGTTTTGAATACAGGAATATCTCACAATTCAAAGAATTGATTAATGTGATTAACTATTGAAAGTGAAGAGACAAAAAGAGGACTAGGCTAAAAGAAGAGATGCTGCTTCAATTCCAAACTGGAACACCATTCGGTTATTGGATCATAAATGGCGTTGTAGAACTTGGATTTAGGTCTACTTTATATGGATGGAAAGCTAAGACATAGACCTAAAACTTTCATGAAAAGTCCAAGACTCAATTCTGCCATTTTCAAGTTCAAATCTTAGCAACAACAAAGAAGTCGGAACCTATCCTGCAGCTCAGACACTGTTCGGTTTTCAGTTCATATCTTGAGTTCTAGAAGTCCAAATGAGCTCTGGTTTTTTTTGTTGGAAAGATAAGATAATTTCCCACAGCTTTCATGGAACAAAGGGCTCTAATTCTGATATTAGCAATGATGTATTGGCCAGCCAACAATGTCAATAACCAGTAGCCAATAATGTCAAAAACCAGCCACCAAATCAATGGTTAGCCACCAACTAAATATTTTGTCAACCAATCAATAGTTTCAAATTTCAGCCTATAAAAGGAGGCATTTGCCATGTATTTAGTCATCTTGGTTTTCAGATCAAGATCATGTTCTTGCTTTCTTTCTTTATATCTTTGTAATGTTCAAGTTTTCTTTCATGCTATATTAATCTCTTGTTTATGCTTTTCATTTCCTTTCCTATACTTAGTTAACTTATATCATGTTTATGTTCATGTATTGTTTATTTATGTTTTTCTTCTTCATTATGTTTAGCTAAATTAATTATGTCAAGGTGAAAAGTTTTCACTAATGGTGTTAGAATATGTATAATATAAACTCAACATGGACTTCAATGTTTATATCCAAGAAAGTTTGTTATTAACATGTTTTATCTTTTTATCTTACTAATTCTTAATACCTTGCTTGTTAAATGGTTAACATAGATTTATGTTGTATAACACTTGGTACATCAAATGTTTGATCCTTCATAGTCTTCGGTCGACATCGTTATTATGATAGGAACTTGATTTGTTGTTAACATAAACTAGCAACATGAATGTCTGATGATATTTATAAGTATGGTGTTACTTAGATAAGATGATTAATATGATCATGTTAATAATTTATAATGAGCTAATAATGATAAATCATCCGATTAAAACCTCCTTTATGTGTGGTTTTCAGTTGAGTAATAAAAAGAGTTTATATTATATTTATTTGAAATACCATTAGTGGATCCTCTAACCTTGACATCTGTTTTATCATTGTTTAATCCTTACATCAATATCACATCCCAAAACTCTCTTCAACTCCTTTTCTGTTATTATTCTCTTCAAATCTTTATCTTTATTTGTAATTTATATAGTTGACCTCCCTGTGGTTCGACCCCGGTCTTGCCGGGTTATTTATTACTTTGACACTCCTGCACTTAGGATAAGACATCAACTCTTTGATCGTGTCATGAGTCTATTTCAACCCATTCGATATTGTTTTAGGGGTTATTTCAATTTAGATTTATGTTAGTTGATTACTAGATAAGGCTCCTTGGTTTACAGCCCAAAAGTAGTGCATTAAGGTTATTTAAGAGGACTATATATTATTTTATTTGCTGCCAAATTCAGCAATCATATGCTTTGAATAAACAATATTTTTTTTTGTTTTGCATGTTGTAAGCAACCTTTCTTTGCAAGGACAAAGATCATACACTAACTTATTAAAGATTAATTGGATTTGTGGCATCATTTGTGTAATTCAGGTTCTTAGGTACAAGGTTATCTCTGGATCTATGTTCTTTTTCCAATACTTTTTGTTCTTAGGTATAAGGTTACCTCTGAGTCAGGGTTTCAAACCTGATATTCAATTTTCTTGGATTTGTTTTTAATCTCATTGTGGGTTGTGTGATTACAAGGTTCACATAATCTTATCCTTATAATTAATATTGGTAGCTTGGCTATTGTTTGTTGTGGTTAAAGGAGATGGCAATTGTCGAGCTCAGTTTGATGATGGTATATGCCAGTGAAAGAAGAGAAGTGAAGAATAGAAAAAGGAGATAAAATGGCATAAATAAATTAAAGGGAGCTTCCTTATTTATGCTAGCGGTTATGGTTGAAAAATAAAGGGAAAAATGTTTTGTTAATGATTGTTTTATGTGGGGAAGGCTCTTTTTCTCTCTTCTTTTAATTAATAAAAAACAGAAAAGGGTGGTGCTTTTATTGTCCATCACCTCACAAATCATTATTCATTTCAATAGTGTTTTTTTTTCCTTTGGTTTTTTTCCTAAATCTATGTTCTCTCCTAATTTCATTCTTTAATTTTTTTTTAATTGGAGATTGAATTTCGTAATTCATTATAGGTTGCTTTCTATATGGTTAGCTTGGTCTAATGACCTGTGTCACGGGTTTGGCGGGTTAACCCAGTTGACTCGATTTTTTTTGTCTTTTTTTAATTGATATTTTTTTTAATTTTATCCTTCAATATTGAGTTGATTAGGAATTAACAAAAAAACTAAAAGGATGGTACTTTTACTATGCACTACCTCACAAAAACACTATTCATTTCATTTTTTTCCTTTGTTTGTTTTCTTAATCAATGTTTTTTTTTATAATTTTATCATTCAACATTTAGTTTCTTAGATATCAGACTTTATAATTCATTGTGGTCTGATTTCTATGTGGTTAGCTCGGTCTTATGACCCGTGTCACAAATTTGACGGATTAACTTAGTTGACTTGATTCTTTTTGTCTTTACTATATTGATATTTTTTAAAATTTCATTCTTCAACATTGAGTTGATTAGGAATTAGGCTTTATGACTTATATTGATTTGCTTTCTATGAACTTATCTTGTCTCATAGCTTCAATCGTGGGTCGTAGGTGTGGCGAGTTAACTTAGTTGACTTGAGTTTTTTTTTATCTTTTCTTAATTGATATTTCAATTTCACCCTTTAACATTGAGTCGATTAGTAATTAGGTTTCATGATTTAATTTGATTTGTTTTCTATGAACTTGTCTCATGTCTCGAATCGTGAGTCGTGAGTGTGGCAGGTTAACCTGGTTAACTTGAGTTAGGGATGAAAAATTTTACTAATTTAACTTAAATTTTGGACAATATAAAGTTATAAATTGATATGCTAAATGTCAACCCGATGATGAATTGCATAAATTCTCTAATCGGGTAAAATAATAATAATAAAGTGGAATTCTAAGAAAAATAATGCATGATTTTACACGTGAAAAACATTGATCGTTGGTATAATCTCGTGTAAAATCATGCTATTTTGATTAGAAGTGGTGAAAAATTTGAGAAAATGTTTATGATGGTTATGGATAGGAGTCATCAATGAATTAGTTTAAAAATCATGATAATGTAAGTAAATAAAATGGTATGTAAAATTCAGATTTTTGGCATAAAACTATCTATTATCCATTTTTATAGTATCAATCATATTTCTTAATCTGACTATTAGATCAGACTAAATATTTACAAATAGTCTCCTAACATATTGTTCTATCTAGGGTTAAAATGTCAAAGCAATCAAAGTTTATAAAGGCCTTGCAAGATTGACATGGACTCATTAATGGTATTCTTATAATTCTATTTAAATTAAATTCTCCCCTACTATTTTGGCAGACAACCTTTAAAAGAGTAGAAGGGACTTGATTTTGCTCATTTTCTTCTTCAAATTAGTGTTTAATCTTCTAAAATGTTAGGCTTAGAAAGTGTGTAAGGGTGATATCTATCAAGGAAGACTAATCCAAGTTGGAAATCCTTGAGAAAACTAGGTTTTGCGACCCATGACCCATCATAAACTAACTTCATATTTTTACGGTGACAAAATAAAGGTATATTTTAGCCTTCATGTTGTCTTTTGTCTTTCCTTTCACGTCCATAACTATGTCAAAAATGTTTTCAAACATGTTATTTTCAATGTGCATGACATTGAGGTTATGGCGGAGGATATTTGTCTTCTAATAAGGAAGCTTCCAAAAAATACTTTGTTTTAACTATTTATGGGTCACAGCAAAACTAGAAAATTTCTGCTTATTTTATTCAATATCAAATATAATGTCATCATATTGCGAACCATGTCATACAATTTTCACCCGATAGTAGTGGCGATGCAATAAAAAAGTTCCTTTTATTTTTTTTTTTGTACTTATGATTCGTTGGTAAGAATCGTAGATGGCAATAAAAAAAAAAGACTTTTTACCACCATTTTCTAATGTTAAGGCCTTGTTATTTTCCATACAGTATAAACATGTTGATTTTTCATATGTGCTCTAACTAGAAATCTTTCCATACATAGAAAAATCATTGATAGTCCACATCAAAATTGTTTTCATCTGAAAATTTTGTTTCCTCAAGTTATCATAAATCAAATTCCCGAATGACCACAACTACTTCAACTCATCATTTAACGGTCGAGGAAAAACATCTATATTCTGACCCCATAGATAAAAACATGAACTCCAGCCTCATACACATCCTCAGTGGCAAGTTATAAATTACGAATATCACCAGCCAATAAAAATAAAGAGCAACAAATAACCTGAATGGATTGAGTCCATCTGTTTTCTATGTGCGATAAAGTCTTTTTGTTACCAATTCTGGGTTTATAAGGAGTATACCCACACGTTCAACACTCGGTTAACTCTATATTTTAAGGTAATATGACATATAGAAGTTTGGACACATGTCAATTTTCTAGTCTATCAGGCTGAAGGGTTTCATCATAGATTTAGCAGTATAGAAGTTCTCTTTCATCCTATTCTCTTCAAGTAAAATACTTCTCGACCATTCAATACTTTTGTCGTAAGCAGTCTCACTCAAGCCATGATCTGACTTAATAGTGAGCACATGTGCAACGACCGATAATTTACTATGATTTGTATACTAACTCATAATGGTTCGTTGGAGTCTTTTAAAAGATAAAAAAACATGGTCGCATCTACATTTGGTTCTTCATCTACAATTGGACATTCACCTACATAACCCTGATTCACGCATCCAAAACCATATTCCTATAAAGATTACTATTGTCATCTACAACTTCATACACGTTGCTAGAACTAGAAGTTGACTCAACCATCCTTTCCACCACTGTCTCGTAATGAACATATGGTTTTTGGTGTGCAAATCAACACAAGTATTTCTCCATAAACTCTTTTTGTAGAAGATGCATTGTTACAACATCTGGATTGAATATTTTTTTTTTTTGCACCTCATACATGAACATTTAATATTGCCTCCACTAATATTTCTCAGATTAGATGATGCATAATTAATAAAACACTCAATTTCATTACAATAATCCATCATACGCAACCTTTTAGGTGAATTTCAATACATTCATGAACAATTATTGAATGCGTGCTTGACCCACGAGATCCAAATCCATCGTACTGCCAAGTCCAAGCGTATTGGGTGTGACATACGTGCCAGACCCATGTCACTTTGGACTTGGCAGTGTGCCAAGTCCAAGCATATTGGGTCTGGCACGCATGTCAGACCCACGCCACTTTGGACTTGACACACTGCCAAGTCCAAGTGCATTAGGTCTGACATGCGTGATAAACCCACGCGATCTTGGACTTGGCTAATTGTCAAGTCCAAGCATATTGGGTGTGGCATGCATGTCAGGCCCACTCCAGCTTGGACTTGGTGTACTGCCAAGTCCAAGCATATTGGGTCTAACATACGTGTTAGACCCACGCTATCTTAGACTTGGCTAACTGTCAAATCCAAGTGTATTAGGTTTGGCACATATGTCAGACCTACTCGTTTACAAAAAGTAAATAAAAACTTAATAAAATTAACTCATTAGTTGCCCCCCCAAGCATTTAATATGTTATTTCACATTTAAAGGCTTAAAAGAGTTGGAGGTGACAACTTGGCTCAAAGTGTATCGTCATCCTTTATGAGATAAAAGGTGGGAGGCGTTTTTGTACCTAGAGAACATTAAATAATAATACCATATATTTTCGTACCCCATAGTTGTTGGCCCTCCCTAATGTTCTCTTTCCTCTATGGACAATTCTTGATTATTTCCTTGTACAACACCATGTTGGGACTATTGCCCTTAAGGATATTATTTCTTTTTTAGCAAGTGGTGTGTATAGCTCTGGGGAGAATACATCAATCCCTTAGAGAAGGTGCATATAACATTGGGGAGACTATCTTTATCCCACAGAGATTGGTGCATTAGCACTGAAGAGATCACATTCATCCCTTGGAGAGTGATGCATAAAGCATAAGGGAGACTATGTCTATCCCTTAGAAATTGGTGGGTTTATAGTCTTAATGAACCACTTGGAGAAAATGAAAAAGTCATTTTGAATAAGTCATTCATATTTAAGAAATTTATATTCTTATTTAGGATTATACATCCTAAGGGGAGCTGAGTAACAGGTATGGGAGAGGCGCTTTAGGTAAGTATCCTAATTACTTCACTTGGAAAATCACTAGTGTCAGCTGTTCTTGTAAAAACAAGGAGGTCCGTATCAAAGTAAACTGGCCTCTTTAACTCGTATATGATTTTTCATGAATTGTTTTACTTTGGACAAACTTCTATTCAGTAAAACATAAAGTTTTCTCTAGATGACATGTTTTCTTACTCTTCTTATTAAGGCTTCGGAAGCTACTGGTTCCATCAAGTCTCCAAACTTAAGAATTTCGGCACTGAATCTCCTCAAATATGCTCTCGTAAACTCGCCCTCTTGTTAGGCTACACTAAAAAGCTCCGTGGAGGTCTTCTTGGTGGGTATATTGGTGCTAAAGTGTGCGTCACTAAAACTTTCAATAAAATTTGGTTCCAGATTGTTATACCAAGCACGGACAAATCCTCTGAAGGTTGAAGGGATATCTTGCATATTGAGTCATGGTCTTGGATGATCAACTCTAAGTTACAGCGCACATTTTACACATGCTCTCTTGGGTCGGCCAAGCCATCATAGTTGCCCAAACTCATATTCATGGAAAAGTGGTCCTTTGAGAGTCGAGTTTTCAATATATGTTTGGACAAGGGAGAAAACTTCCACTGATGGAAATTATAAACATTCCCTTGGGTATGCTGATTCCCTCGGCAAACTGTCTATTTGCTCTTTGTCTGTTGGGCTCTTGAGAGCCTAAAGGGCTTGACATAGAACAACAATTACAATGATCGGTGTCCATCATAAAGTAACTTAGGGAAGTGCATTTAGAGTGTTTGCTTTGTGCATAAGTATGACAATGGCATGACTGATCCCTTAAGGAACCGTCATTAACATCATTTTATCTAGTCTTCTCTAAGTACTATAATTGTCTACGAGATCCTAATGTAGTTAGTAACCCTGGTATTAAGACTTGTTGTGGTGACAATGTCTAATTTTGCCATCAAGTTGTCAACGCGGCCTGGCTAAGGAGTTACATCTGATTAGTGAGTTGTTGAAGCTTATGCTGGGTAGGAGTGTCTGTGGTAATAATATAATTTATCCTGCCTAGCCTTGTGGGGCATTGGTTGTGAGCCATAAATACCCTAGAAATGCTAAAAACACGTTTTAGGTAGAAACCGATGGCTTTTTGATAAGTTTCCCATAGGCGGTGTCATTGATGATGTCCCAAAAATATGACTAGTCTAGGAATAGGGTTCCCATGTTGGATAATCAGTCAATCAATTGGTCCTAACAATCTCCTCCATTCTTTTTTGGCCAAAGTAGTTGATAGCTTATACTTGGTCCTCGATTGGCCAAAGTTGTGCATGGCTAGTACCTGCAAAAGGTTCTTTTTGGTGGAGGTGGCGACTCTCCAATGCTTAAATAAGTATCTTTTTAGAGAGAGAATATACAAGAATATTATAGAAAGAGAGATGCTCTGAAAATAACATAGTAGTATAGAGTTGAAGATTGTGAACCTGACTTCCTGTTATAAAGCTCTCACGACATATTTATAGCCCATAAAAGGAGGGCTTACAGGGTAATTACCCTTATAGCATTGAATGAGAAATAAATATCCCTTACCTGATAAGAAAATGGCAGGTCCATAGAGAACTTTTATACACCTAAAAAGGTGTAGAGAAAAATAGAGTTTAAGACGTCAAGTCTAGTTAAGCCTATAAAGGTTGAGTTCTTCCCTAATGTTTAGACTCAAGAGAGTTCAGTCAATCCCTAGACATGCCATGAGAGGATTGTAATTATCTTGGAGTTGGTTGACCATCATGTCCAAGCGTATTGGGTCTGACATACGTGTAAAACCTAGACTTGGTGCCCTACTAAGTCCATGCGTCTTGGATTGGCTAACTTCCAAGTCTAAGCGTATTGGGCCTAGCATACGTGCCAGACCCACGCCACCTTAGACTTGCCTACCAGCTAAGTCCAAGCGTATTAGGTGTGGCATGCATGTCAGACCCACTGCACCTTGGACTTAGTGTACTACCAAGTCCAAGTGTATTGGGTCTGGCATGAGTGTCAAACCCACGCTACATTGGACTTGGCTAACTCTCAAGTCCAAGCTTATTGGGTCTGGCATACGTGTCAGACCCACGCCACTTTAGACTTGGTGCACTGGCAAGTCCAAGCACCTTGAACTTGGCTCACTATCAAAACCAAACGTATTGGGTTTGACATGTGTGCCAAACTTATGCCATCTTGGACTCGGATCACTGTCAAGTCCAAACGCATTGGGTTTGATATATATGCCAAACCCACGCCATCTTGAACTTGGCGTACTGTCAAGTCCAAGCGCTTTGGACTTGGCTAACTGCCACATTCAAGTGTATTGGGTCTGGCACATGTGTCGAATCCACTCGTTTACAAAAAGTAAATAAAAACTTAATAAAAGTTATTCATCAGTCTTAAATTTCTTTTTTTTTATTACCAAGTCATCATTATATTATCACTACATAACCATTATTGCAACTAGTACCATCAACACAACACTTTATCAAAACATTAATATTATTTCTTTTTTTCTTATTTTGTTTATTATAATGTTGGGATGTCCCAAATGTTTGTTCACTTTTCAACTAATACACATGAAAAGATTTGATATTCTAATGATATTATCATTAATTATATCAAATATATGAACTTTTATGCCTCTCAACACAGTTTTGAGAATGAGATGAGGAGAGGATAAAACAATACATAATGATTAGATGAACAAGAGGAAAATCCATTTATTGTTGGTTTTTTCGAAACATATAGAAGTAGCGAAAACTGTAAATTTAAAAAAAAAATTAGAGTCCCAGGGATCCTATTAAATAGATTTAAAGTTGTTTATGGTATATGCGAAAATTACTTAAAGATTAGATGTTCTTTTCAGCTTTGAAAACTTGTTTCAAGGCTGGGTTGTCGCAAACCACAAGTCATTCAAATATCCGGCCTCTAACGATAATCTACACAACCACCAATGAGAAATCTCTTAAACTCTTTTAGGAAAGAGAGATTGTTATACCTTAGAGTGCTAACTTTTTTATATATATGTTTTAGGTGTTTACGTATTGTACTTTACTCACCATTCACATTATAGGAAATAAGAGGCATAACATTCTATTTATAGAGAAACCTAAAAACCCTATAAATGATAAAGTATCAATTTTCCCTTAAATAATATCACAAATATTATTTTAAGCTACTTTTAGAAATTTATTCAATCAAGTCCTTACTTGACTGTTTATAGGTCTAGAATTGTAATACCATTCACATCATAAGAAATAAGAGGCATAACATTCTATTTATAGAGAAACTTAAAAACCTTATAAATGGCAAAGTATCAATTTTCCCCTTAAATAATATAACATATATTATTTTAAGCTACTTTTAGAAATTTATTCAATCAAGTCCTTACTTGATTATTTATAGGTCTAGAATTATAATACCATATATTAATTACATTATAGTCCTCAATTTCTAAAATTTATTTACAATCAAGTCACACTTGATTAATCATCCCATTTTAATTTCTAACCAATGGTTCTTATGTGTGACTTATTAGATTTCTTAATAACTTGACCTAAATATAAATCATTATCCTAAATAAAAATGATTAAATAATTAATTTATTATCAATTCAATAATTAATTGATTTATATTTGAAGATCAAATACAATGTCTAACAATCTGTCATGATCCCCAAAATAATATGAAAGTCATAAGTGATTTGACTAAACTTTTTAGTGACTAGTTTGTCAATGTAATTAATATTCATTCATCAAGAATGTGCTAATTTAAACAATATAGCATGGAGTATATCTGCTTTGTTAAATCATGTTAGTTTTCAACATTATAGTTATTGATTCTTCAAATAAGATTTTGAAACTCTTTTCAAAACTCATTCTATCTTGACCAAGGATTTCATAATCAATACTATTTGATAACACATGTAACATTTTTTCCTAATTCATCTAGGGTGATGAATCCCCTCTCTTGACTACTTAAATACCTTCATATAATTCATGTTATATCCAATATTTGCTCATTTGTTACCTTTGATTAGGACAACATATAGCAAGATCAAAACATTACATTCCTTATATAAGATAACTTAGTGATCTCAAGTCTAAGGATCACTTACACAACCATCACGTGAGTCTTTCCATAGACACGGTGATCTCTCTATATGAAATTTTGATACGGGTCAGTTTAGTGTACATGTCACTGACAAGAACCTACATATTAGTTTCTGATATCCCTCACACCTCAACTTATGAGAACAACTGCTTTTTTTCATAAAGAAAAGAACATAATATGTATCAGTCTTAATAACTCTAAGTAATGTTCAGTTTTAATAGAGTATTAACCATGAACATTTAGAAACAATGTTTTGATGCAATATAAATCTCATAATTATAACAACTTTATAATTTTCTTTGCAAAGCATTTTTGTTTCATGGATTTTATCTTTACTCTATATTAATTAATCAAATATTATATTCAATAATAAAATATTTAATGAATATTAAAAATAAATAAGCCTTTATTAATAAATTAAATGTATTTACATAAATAAAGTCAATGTCACGTGTAACCAACCGATTGGCAACAAGGCATATACACTAACAATAATGGACTATAAAAATGGAATGAATTAAGTATTAATAAAATAATATAATTGATTGTAAAACTTTTGATATTGTTAGAGTTTTTAGCATGGAATTTTCACTATATGTTTTCTTTTAAAAAAAAATAGTTAGGTGAAGAAACTTTTTTGTTAACAATTATATATGTATATGTGTGTGTGGACTATATACATATGTCAAATAATATAATTGATTGCACAATCTTTAATTTCATTGACTATATCAATTAGAATTTTAAAAAAATTCTCTTAAGGAAAAATTAATGAGGCAAAGAAATTTTTAATAATTATATATACATTTATGACATAAATGAAATTCTTGATATGCTAATTCTATTATCATGGAATATAACGAGTATCATACATGGATTTATTATTAAAAGAAAAAATAGGAATACATAAACCAATCAAATAAAAATTATATATAGTAAATAATTGTATATTTAAAAACCTAAAAAAATCAATAAGTATGCGATGAATTTTATTCTGCGATAACTTTCTTAATAAGGAAATAGTTAAGCTAAACATATTTGTTTTTTTTTGCAATTTAAGCAATAAAATATTAAGCACTCAATAAAGAAACCAAACTTCTTTTCTTTTCTTTTTTATTTAACGAACATTGGATCAATAAAAATAGATGGTAGTTTGTGCATCAGTTCATGCAACAACGGGTTCATGCTAGCATGGATGTGCATGGATGATGGGTTGTCCAAGTTAGGCATAAAACATAGCAATTTTGACATCATGGGTTTGATAGTTACACAATAGTATTGTGGGTGATAGTTATAATAGAATAATTGATGGTTATGATAGTTTTGAGCATGACTAGTTATGGGAAAACATGGCCAAATCATGGTAACAAGGGTAGACTAACATAGGTCATAGTTAGGAATATTTTTTTTATGTCACTAAGTTCATAGGAACATGAGAGCAAACTACCACTAACTTGCTGGAAGAGAATACCATTATGTTAACAAAGAATATCGAGGCATACTGCCCAAGTAATGTTGGAAAGGGGAAAGGTTTCCTTTGTAACTTCTATGTAATAGCTTTATAAATAGGTTGTAATTAATGTTCTTTTGTGTGGTATGCAAGCTTGATGCAAGTTTTGTGCATATCACACACATACAGATTCTTTTATATTCGTTTGTTAAGAATTAATAAAAGGTTTGGAAAGAGTTCTTGTAAATCATGTTGTGTACTTTTCTTCTTTTTTACTTATATGTTTCTACTTGCTTATGATTTATAAGAGTAGGAAAAACCTCTTAGATATGGGAAGTACTTAGTTATAAGCATCACATGAGTGAAAATGTAAGGAAATGTTGATTTTAGCAGGATAAGGTTGCTACATAGGGGCTAGAATTTTGAGAAAAAACTATGTTCCTATGAGAAGTGGTATTAGAGCATGGTTATATTTTGGATAAGCTTGTGGAAGCCATTATGGGATAGTTTGTGAATCTAGTGGCTTGACTTCACATACATCAGGTATAAAGGCAATTCAAGAAATATTGGTGCACCTAGAGGGTTTAATAAGGTCAATTCCTCAACATAAGGATTTTTCATTAAATGACTTATTAGAGTTGGCTATGGATATCGCTAAAAATTATATTGGACAATATGTCAAACTTATGACAGATATAAGCTAAAAGTTATAGGCTATCGAGGAAGAGGTGGCTTTCTTAAAGAGGGTAGTAACAAACATTATGGGCATTGTTGGCTTTTCCAAGCCTAAAGTTCAAGAATTGAAACCATTTAGTGGGGCTATGAGTTTTAAAGAGTTAAAAAAACTTTATATGGAACTTGGAACATTATTTCAATGTGGTTAAAATCAATTTGGACACATAAGTGGACATTGTAGTGATGTATTTGATAAGTGACATGAAGTTATGGGAGCGAACAAGGTCCAAAGAGGATTTGAATCATAAATGTCTCAAAGTTGAGATATAGAAATGTCTGAAACATGAATTAAAAGAACAATCTCCACCCAAAAACATATCCTAGATTACGAGAGAAGACTTGAAAAATTGAGGCATGATGGGTTGGTGCAAGAGTTTGTGAAGAAATTAAGCTCTTTCATTTTAGATATAGACAATATGTACAAGGAGGATAGATTATTCAATTTTTCATCAAGATTTTAGCCATAGGTGTAAATGGAGTTGAGGAGGCAGAATTCAAAAGTGTCTTTTATTATCATAAGCACTAACGGATTTATGGATTTTAATATAAGGGCTAATGAGGATAATGCTAATGCTTCTAAAGTTTCATCAAAGTCTAAAGACATGGAAGTGACAAAGAAAAAGGAAGAAATTTAGTAGGGATAAACCTAAGCATAATGCTGGTAACGAAAAGACAAAACAAAAAAATAAAAGCTAAGGGTTCAAAGTTGAGTTTATCCATAAAGAGAATCATTTTGTGAGGGATTGACCGAAAAAGGACAACTCAATATTGCTTCGATGGAGAAAAGTGTTAAGGAAATGACATATATAAATATTATGTGTATACTTGATGGTTGAGTCAAAAATTCAGTCGTCAAGGGGTCAATATAATTGATAAGAGATGTGGCTAAACCATGCTCCTTTGAGTGGGACAAATTATAAGTTTTTTACTTCTTAATAATGCATTATTTAGTGTGAAGAATTTGACAGGTGAGTTTAAGGTTTGATTAAGAAGCTAAACTTATTGATGAAGAGTTGGCTTGGTGGGTTTCTTTTATAAAGAGGCATAAGAGAATATGTGTCTATTATGTGTATCTTGACAATGGAATGTTCGAGGTGATGGAAACAAATAGGGTGCCTTTGTTAGGTTATCATGTTATTGATTTTTGAAGGCTGAAACATGCGACAAGGGTTCAAATAACAAGGTTGTTGCCAATGAAATCTTATGGGTGTGATGAAGTGTCTTAGGTATGATAATAGCTTATGGAGAATCATGTTACGTGGATTTGATGATGGAATTTTATTTGCTAATGTGTTTTAGTAGGTTAAGGATTTGTTGCCTTTAGGATTGATCGAAAAGACTTTGATATAAAATGATGTTAATTACCAAAATTATGGTCTTATTTTTATAGTTACAAGTTGCATATTGGGTTTAGAGAGTTAGGTGAATTTATAGGGGTTCATTGCAACTTAGAAAGAGTGGAATCCTTGCGGAATTCATAGGAAAAGTGTCCAACATCATGAAAACACTTGTGGTTGGATGGATTGGCATTCCCAAGGGAATTAACAATGTTTGTGTGTGACTTAGAGGAGTTGCATATAAATTTTAAGACACATAACAACATGTGACAGTGGTGTTACATCTTTGTCTTTGTCTAAAGGAGATTATTGAGTTTGGCATTAAGGCTTTGGGTTTTCTCTCGAAGTTACTTTGTTTGGGTTTGACTCTATTAGATAACAAGCAGGATCGTATAAAGAATCCAAGTCAAAGATTTGGTTTGGAAACGATTTGGCAATAAAATTGTCAAATTTTATACTCATCGCAAAATTAAGAGGTTGAGTTGTAGATGAATTAGAGCATAATCAAAAGGCTTTATAAAGGGGGCATGTGTTTGTGATAGTGGACAGATATGGTACAAAGATAGTCCAAGTCTAGTTCGACAAGGACATTAGGTTTTTTTTGGTAGAGGGATCAAATGTGCACAAGGTGCACAACAATAACAGATTTTCCAAACAAGGTCAGGGGGTGCTGGTAGCCATGTCAACAATGGCAAAAATTGACAGGTAGTTTATGTGATAATTTGTGTAGTAATGGGTCATGCTAGCATAAAGGTGAGCATGGATGATAAGTTGTCCAAGCCAGGAAGAAAACACATCCATTTCTAAAGCATGAGTTTGACAATTATACAACATTGTTATAGGTGATAGTTATAGTAGAATAATGAATAATCATGGCAGTTACGAGCATGACTAGTTCTGGATCTTAGGAGAAAGGCTGGAAAAACATGGGGCATGACTAGAAATTTTTTTATTGCCACTAACTTCATAACATAGGGGCAAGCCATCCATTAACTTGATAGAAGAAAAGACCATCAGGTTCATTAGGAACATGAGGAAAAACTGTCTAAGCAAATAGCTCTATAAATATGTTGCAATGGCTTGTTGTGTAGCATGCAAATTTTATGCATAACATACACATACAAATTATATATATTCCTTTATTAAGAGTTAATAAAAGGTTGGGAAAAAGTTTTTATAAATCGTGTTGTGTAATTTGCTTCTTTTCTACTTGGATGTTTTTGCTTGCTTTACAACTTAAGTGTGGAAAACATTTTAGTTGTAATCAAATACAAGTGAAAAAAAAGATGATGAAAGATTGAGTCTAATAATAAAACTAGGATGTTGCACAAAAGCTAAAGTTTTGAGCAAAAAACTTATTCATATGATAGTAACCATATTTTTTTTTTTGGAATTTTATTGTTTTAATGTTTTTGTCTATAGACATTGTTGTATTGTTTTTAACTAAAAGAAACCAACAATAGATGAATTTAAATTAAAAAAAAATAGTTAAGCTAAATACACTTGTTTTTTGTTTTTTAATTTAAGCAAAATAAATATCAAGGACCACTATAGTTATTTTTTTCCTTTTTTAACCTAAGTTGGATCAATAAAAATGATTTAAGATGTTAATCATTTATTTTTTTTATTTTTTGAATTTTATCACTACATTGTTATTTTTTTTATTGGAATTGTTGTATTGTTTTAACTGAGCATATTTTCTTTTTTTATTGTATATATAGTTTTTTTATGACTCAAGAACCTAATTTGTAAAGATAAAAATAAATTTAGGTTTCTTTTTCCATATTTGAACCAATAAAAAATATTTAATAACTTGGTATATTTTTCTTACATGCAAACTAATCAAAGAAATTTTAATTTTTTTAGCACATAGATAAATAAAAAGATTTTAATTATACAAATATTCAACTTGCAGACAAAAAAAATCATTTTAGAATATATCTATTTTGGTGCTAACATAATTGCAACTAATCATATAATAATTAACTTATCAATTATTTTATTTTTCCTAATTAGCAGCCAGTACAATAACAACTAATTAAAAATAATTATTAAAAAACAAGAATAGAATATGTTCAAACAATTTGGTCCAAATAAAGTTGGGACAGCGTTTTGATAATTGAATGAATGCTTTCTTTTTACAATAAGATGAGATTATTCTGCTTCATTATGTCTACAGTCGAGACTTGAGAATTTATCTTGCATAAGTAGCCCACTTTTCTTCGGAAAACAGGCCCAAGCCCGAATTAAAACTCTATCAAAACAATTAGCCCCCGGCGAGGATCGAACTCGCGACCTTTCGCTTACGAAGCGAACGCACTACCACTATGCTACGGAGGCAGTTGTTCGGTTATTGACAAAACTATTATATATATGAGTTAAATGTACTTTCCTAAATATCTAAATTAATCAAGTCTATCATTTTTTAACCCAATTATCAATGTGCATATACATTCATATACATACCCCCCGCCCCAAAGGGAAATTATCGGTTTTATTTTATTAGAATAATTATATGCAATGAAAATTTTACTTTTATTACGATTTTTCTTCTTTTACATCTTTACATTTTTGTAGCTTTTATTTGTTGAGAATCTAATTGAAACCATATAGATTTCACTTTTTGGCCTGTATTATAATGCAAGTTAGATCTGTTTTAGCATAAAAAAATATTAAAACATTAAAAAGTTAAAAAAAAGACATATAATGAATAAAACACTTTTAAAATAATTAAATGTTGACATTTTTTTAGAAAACAAATATTAAAATGGTGACAAATTGAATCAACTTGAGTCAACAATGGTTAACTTAAAAAATTCATGATCTAAAGTGTGAGATCGTGATAAAACTATGGAATTTGCATCGAAATAAATTAAAAATATCAATCATAATGAACCAAATATCGAAGGCTGAAAGAGAAAATAAATTAAATTAAAAAAAACAAAAAAAATAACTTGAGTAAACTTATATTGTAACACCCTTAGTTTAATTTATGTTATATTTATTGAAAAACATGTATTTTTTTTACATCATTATCTCTTTCTATCCTAACAACACTTTAAATTTATTATTATTATTATCAACACTTTTTGAACACAAATTGTCTTTTTTGGAAAAAAATTCATTCCACACATAAAATTAACTTCTAATTAACCCCAATAACAATAAAAACATATAATCAAACAGCTCTAATTATTCTAGTGAACACTCCAATACCATTGTTGGGTTTCCTGAATATCATACATGCAAAGAAAATAATAATAATAAAATTATTCAGGAGTTCTAGGATCATGTTAGATATATCTAAATTTTTTACCATTAAGGTTTGCATCAATGAGTCTTTCATATTTTTTTACTTTAATAGTATGAAAATAATTTTTTTTTATGAATAGTAATAAGTTAAATTTCATTGAAACAAAACAATGTGCTGATAGATTCCTCATTTTCTTATTATTTTTTCCACCAAAAATATAATTGTTTTTCTATGTTTTTTATTTAATAAAAATCAAAAGTAATAAGAACAAAACCCTTAATTTAATTGCTTTACTCTCGAACATCCAACCAGCGTATGTTATTTCTACTTTTGCCAAGTTAGGAAACCTATTGTAGAGGGATTTCTAGGCTTGATTTGCAGGGTTTAATCCACAACCACCCCTCATAAATTGTCTTTGTTCATTATCCTGTTTGTAGATTCGTTTACATGCTAATGAAGTATAGTTTTTATCTATAATTTTCTTGACCATTCTCAAGATTTCCCACCCCAGTTAGTCTGGTAAACCATCCATTGAAACCAATGTTTTCTTCTTCTCACTGAATCGAACCAACCCAATTCTTTTGGCTTCTAGCATATATATATATATATATATATATATATATATATAGAGAGAGAGAGAGAGAGAGAGAGAGAGAGAGAGAGAGAGGGTGAGATTGTACATGGGTGTTTTTTCTTTCTTTTTTTTCATTTGTTGTAGATCTAGGTTTGGATTATGCTAGTGTTTTTTTTAATATAAGAGCTATTTAGTCATTAAATAGAACATAATACTAATCTTATAAATAATCATATATATTTTTGTTGTTTTTTTTTTTGGAATGTCAACTTGAGGATGTAAAGTGCTATGAATATATAAACTTTTATGATGTGAAGTGTAATTTATGGAAAAACATAGATAAATTTTTTTAAAAAAATTATTAAACTATAAGAGGTTTTTTGTAATTATTTCAAAAAATGGTGATTTTCTACAAGAACAAGAAAGGTATTTTTTAAGTAAAACCTTTTTATCTTATTAGCGCGTTTCATTTTTTACCATAGGATTTGTTTTTCAAATATCTTATCATATACATGAAAGCAAGTTTTAATTTAAAAACTAATATTATGATAACTTTGATGCAAATATGTTAAACAAGATATAAGAACAATTTGTTGGATTTCCTGAAACAAGTATACATAATGGAAACAATAAATTTAATTTTATTTAGAGTCTTAAGGATTTTGTTAGACAGATATAGAGCTGTTTAAGGTTTATACAAAGATTATCTTAAGATTAGATGTTCTTTTTTGTTTTAAATAATTGCTTCAAAGCTGGGTTGTAAACCACAAGTTGTCCAAGTGTTCGGCCAAAAACGGTAATCCACACGAACAACTAATAATAAATCTTCTAAACCCTTTTAAGAGATAAAGATTGTTATGCCTTTAAGTACTAGGTTCTTTTTATGTGTTTTTCAGTTGTTTTGTACTACTGTTTATTGTTTTGGAAATAAAAGTGATGTGGATCAGCCCATGAACACCAAGGACTATAGTTTTTAAACCCGACCTGATGGTTGACCCGGTACAATGATCGGGTCACAGGTCAGATGGGTTGACCCGGGTCAACAAAAAAAAAGAATAGATTGTTTAGATTAGTTATGGAAAGCAAGCATTCCTCTTAAATTATAGTCAAAACCACATAGCAACACAAACACTTTGAATAATAAACGGTTTCATATATATTTTTTCACATTTAAAGCTAAAAATATTTAATAAATCGCAGTCCCTAAGCAAACTATTCTTGTACATCTCGAAAACCATACATATCAATAGGTAATTGGATCCAACAATCCCTTGCGATGAAAAGCTGCAGAAGTTGTCTTGAATCACAGCAAAATCTATTACACCTCTTGCCCACCCGCCCCCCTTCACTCTTTCCTCCTTTTTTTTCCCCTTTTAATCCACTCTTAAAATCAACAGAACCTGTCCATGTTCAATGTTTGCCAAAAAAAAAATTGTGTCAAATAAGGAATCCTAGTTATTGATCTCTCTGTTTCCACTAAAAAAAAAGTTTGTCCAAAACTAATGAAGGAATCCCAGTTATTGATCTCTCTGTTTCCACTTCAAGTAACACAAAAAAAGTTGTGTCAAAGATTGGAGAAGCATGCAAGAATTAATTAAGACTAGTTTGCCTAAAACTAGGGAGATGCAAATAGAGAACTAACCAGAAAAGCCAGAAACCACAAAAGCTAGAAAGCCACAATGGAGATCCATTGGTGAGTTAATAACCAAAAGAGTGACGGGGACTAAACTTGGTATGGCTTGCCTTGAAATTTTTTTCATGTGGCTTAAATTCCTATGCTCTTCTTCACAACTGATATGGCTTTGAAGATTGAAGAGTTTAGGTTTTTTGTCTTCATCGTTTTAGCCTTTTACTGTCAAACTGTTTGACAGTAAAAAGATAAAACAGTGATGTTGTGTGTGTGTATATATATATATATATAAATAGTCGGGTTTCATCTGGGTTTGCCTGAGTCGACCGGGTTTTGCCAGGCCAAATCCCTAACCGGTTTTTTATCAACCCAGCCCGGTTCTAGCCCCAGGACGGGCCGGGTTTTAAAACACTGCCAAGGACTCATTACACATTCCAAATGAGCCCATCATAAGGTCCAAAGCGAAGGCATTGAAAGAAATATTGAATAAGCTAGTTGTGCAAGTTTTGACCAAGGCTAAACTTAGGGATCCTTTGGAGCGTCAAGAGGAGGTCTTAGTACATTTAATCCATGTGTAAGAGAGGTCCAATCCACCCTTATTTGGACCATGAAGTTTCGACAACAAGACTTTCAATTTTGTATCAGTTCTGGCTAGGCTTATTATGTGATGTTTTCATGTGCTTTATGGATTCCTAACTAGTTTTGGATTTCTTATTATGTGTGGGAACATTAATAATTTCCTTTAAATATTAGGATTTATTAACTTTATTTTATTTCTTTGTCAGGTAAAGAGAAACATAACAAAGCAAACAAAGGAATCTATTCTGACTTAGAAAACATATGTGGCTGGAAAGATTTCTTATTGTGCAAGGAGAATACTTCAGCAACTTAATTGTGTTTCCTAGTAATGGAAGGATACCAAGAAATGGCAAAGAGAAGCATTAAAGACAATATCTTTTTCCTTCCAAAAGAATGATAAATACAAGGTTGAGATCAGAATCCTATTCTAACTTAGAAACCAAAGGGACAACAACTTCTCTTTTAGTTTCTAGGATTATTAGGAAGCATTATAAGCTATAAATAAGTCTTGTATCAAACCTACAATGTTTTCTTCTTCTTCTTCTCTTTTCACGACGGATAAAGACTTAGAACTTATGAGCTTTATTTTTATTTTGTTAGCTACAACCCAAAGTATGTGAGCTTAATTAATACTTTGTTTTCAGCTAGGATCTAAGGCTTGTTTGGATCAGGGTTTGGGCTTACTAGTAAATGTTTTGGGTCAGTTTTTATAAGTTGGTCAATTCAGCCCACAAGGTAAATCCATTAGGATTACTTTCTCATAACTATTTAAACACATGTAAGCCTAAATTTCAGCATCTTTGATGAATAATACTTTTGAAATTTTTAGTTTAACATGTGAGAAAGATTCTTGCATTCTTTTATTCTTAAAAAAAATTGAATTTGACTTGTCAAAGATTAATTGACTTCGTGGCATCACTATATTTCATTCCAATAGTGTTGTTACCTTGAGGAAGGTTCCATTGTGTCACAATCCTATTAGACCTCTTTCGACTTTCCAGGATCAGATCTCAATATTGATTGTGGGTTGCATGACCAAGTGATTGCAAGGTTTACATTAGTTGGTATTAGAGCATGGCTTTGAGAACAAGTCATATCCTTTTGAAATTTCTGTTTTTTTATTGTTCGTTAAGTTTTTTCAATGTTTGCGTCAATCTTCTTCTTCTTTATGTTTGCGACATACTAGTAAAAAAAATAACCTTTTATTTTTTTATTATCTCTAAACATATTAGTATCATAAAAGTCCAAAAAAAAGAGAGAAAAAATACATTATTCAATGCTTGTTGCAATTTTGCAGCAAAAACACATCTCTTAAAGAACCCTTAGCAAACCACCTCAAAATTAATTGAAATTTCATAAAATTTATACTAGGGATGAAATAACATTATATATTAAATTCAGGCTTATTTCAATATCGTTTGCTTGAGGTTTGAATTCATGATTTAATTCTGTCGTAAATTGATCATACATGGGTTTTGATACCTAGGCATAGTAAAATGACCTATAAACTAAGATCTGTATTTTGTTGGGTATCAAGATACTACATACTTCAAGTTCTTAGGTACAGGGTTATCTTTGGTTCCAAGTTTTTTCCAATTCCTTTGGTTCTTAGGTATAAGGTTACCTCTAGGTCAAACCTGTTTTTTGGCTTCCTGGGTTGTGTTTCAACTTTGTAAGGGGTTGCTTGACCATGTAATCAAGATATCCACATCATTTGTTATCAGAGTTAGGCTTTAAAATCAAGTTATATCCCCTTATTTACCTTGTTTTTGTTTCGGTTTTTCCTAGAATTTGAGTTTTGTTTATGTTGTCAATATCTTTGCGTCTAGCACTAGGGTTTGCATTAATTAGGGTTTCTTGATAATAAAAAAAAAACTTACTATCTAGAAAAATTTTGTTGTTGCGTCAAAATTAAAAAAATATTCAAATCAGTTCATGTCAAAAGTGGTTCAATTGGTTCGGTTAAAATAAATTTGGGTAGTTTCAGGTTTTTCTACTTGTTTCTAGTTTTAGTCAGATTATTTCTATAGTTTAGAGATAAATTGTGTTAATTTTATTTTCCCATATCGTTAATTAATTCTTGTGTATCTTTTTCTTGTCGTTACGAATCACCACGAATCCTTGAGGGAAACATTAGAGGAGTGTAAACACGTGAGGGAGTGGTGATGAATATATATTTCTTTTCAACTAATCAATTTTTTAGATTCAAATATGTCTGAGTCAAGCAATAACATGGCATCATAGAGAGGAAAAAATAAAATTATAACCTAATCATGAATTATGAATTAGTGAATGGATTAGATGGCCAATGAATTTTGAGATAAGATGAATAGGTTGGAGAGGCAACATGCTAATAATCATTGTGGGGGTTTAAAATAGGCCCGAGCAAAGAGAATTTAATGTTATGAGAGTTGTTAAGTGAGTTAACACTGAAGTTGATTAGTTTATGGTTGATAATGTGGATATGGGTGATGTTGATTTTGATAATATTTTTATGGGCCATGAATAATGGATTGGAAAACAATAGAATTTTTGGTTTGAAGGGGATAAATATGATGATAATTTTGGCTAGAGTGGTAATTATAATTACCATGACCATAATATTGAGTTTGGTAAAGATTAAGCTAAAAATATTAGTTTTTCTGGAGAAGAATGATCCAAAAGTTTATTTAGAGTGGGAGAACATGGTGGAGTATATTTTTTAGTGTCACGATTATCCGGATCTCAAGAAAGTCAAGCTTGTTGTGATTGCTTCTATTAACTATACCATTGTATGGTGGGATCAATCAATAATAAACCGCATGAGGAATTATAAGAGACAAGTTGATACTTGGATGAGATGAACTCCATTATGAAAAGGAGAATTGTGTAGCCACTACTATAGAGAGTTGTATCAAAGGTTGCAGAGTTTGAGCCAAGGTACAAAGAGTCTTGATGAGTATTTCAAAGAGATGGAACTTGTTATGATTTGGGCTAATGTTGATGAGGATAGAGAGGATATTATGGTTAGATTCATGAATGATTAATTATGATATAACTCATATTATGGAGTTGCATCATTATGTAAGTTGGAGAAAAATGGTGTATAAAGCCATGAAAGTGGAGAGACAACTTAAACTAAAGAGTATCATTTAGCAAAGTCAACTATTAGGCCTTTTAACACCTTGGAAACCTAATTAGAAGGCTAACATTGTGGTTAGTCTATCATAGCCAACTAGGAAGGGTAAGGCTCAATACCTTAAAGAGAAGAAAAGCATCATAGTTGCTGGTAAAGGTAACAATGATACTCGTACTTCTAATAATCATGATATTAATTGCTTTCATTGTTTGAGTTTTGCTCGTATTACTTCATAGTGTCCAAACAAAAAAGTCATGGTTATAAAAGCTAATAATGAGGTTGAGGCTGATGAGGAGGATACAGAGGAGAAGATGCCAATATTGAAGGATGTTGAAGATGTTTGTGTTGATTATTTGATTGAGGGAATGACACTTATGGTAAAGAGAGTATTAAATATGCATGTCAAGGTGGATGATTTAGAAGATTAGAGGGATAACATATTCCACACAAGATGTCATGTTCATAACAAGTTATTTAGCTTAATTATTGATGGTAGTAGTTGCACTAATGTAACTAATAATGAATTGGTGAAAAAGTTGAACTTACACACTACCATATATCTCATACCTTATAAATTACAGTGGTTGAATGATAATGTTAAGTTAAAGGTGAATAAATAGGTTTTAATTGTTTTTTCTATTGGTAAATATTATGATGAAATGTTATATGACATTGTGTCAGTGCAAGCTAGTCATTTGTTACTTGGGAGACCGTGATAGTATGATAGTAGAGCTACGCATGATGGGTTGACAAATAGGTATTCCTTTGAGATGGATGGAAGGCCAATAACTCTTGTACCTTTGACACCTATATAAATATATGATGAGCAGCTAAAATTGAAGGCAAGGAAGATGGCTCAAAATGAGAGTTTATATATCAAAGAGACCTTCTTTACTAAACAAAGTTCTTTTAGGTTTTGATGATGATGCTATTTTTTAGCTTGATACTGATTTGTTTTCTTCGGGGGATGATCTTCATGTTATATATTCAAGGATAAATCCTTTTGAAGAGGGAGTACAAACCAAGTTAGGTCTGAATTTTTGCCTTAAAATGCCTATTGATCAGTTTTGCATGATCAAGACTATCTCTCAAATCGTATATCGGATCGAGCTGAAATTTTATATAAATATACCAAAAACATCTAAATATATTGTGGTAATATTTCAGTTTAATCAGAGTTTAGAAAAATATTATTTAAATTAGTAGAAGTTGTTGTTACTATTTTGGCAGAGTCATCGACAAAATGTTCTTTCTGGGCTATTTTTGGCCCAATTAGTCTAGACTTGTAATGTGTTAATTTTGAATAGAAAAGGGAGAATATATGAGGCTTATTTAGGCCCTAAACTTGTGCATGGACTTGGACTAAATGGGTTCCTAATGAGGCTTGGATTCATTGAAGAATTGGAGTCCATACTTTGCAAGGATTCCATATCCCACATAGACTTGATGTGGTGGCATCTAAAGGGATCTTTTTCTTGGGTTTCTTTTCCTTAATTTATAGGTATTCCTAGCACATCAAGATTACTAAAGGAAGCAATATACGGAAGGAAATTCTAGCAATCAAAATAAAGTTTCCTAGTTGAATTCCTACACTAAAAGTTTCAGCCAGAACACCATTTAAGAGAGCTTGAATATTTCAGCTGCATGAAGGAATTCTTACATGAAGACTTTTTTTTAGTATCTTACTTTATTTATTTGATGTTGAACAATTATTTTTAATATGGGTTTGTTTTGGCTCATTATATATTGCTTAGAGATTTATTTCATTATTGGATTTATGTTAGTTAATTCCTAGTTTAGGTACATTGGCTTGCAACCTAAAATGGGTCCATCAAGGTTATTTAGAGGAGACTATAAAATGTTTTTTCAAGCTACAAACTTTGGCTACTTAGTGATAATAAACGTGAGTTTTTTCTTTTTGATTGTTTATGGTAAAACATCTTTTCTTTACAGGGACAAAGATCATACATCCAACTTATCGAAGATTAACTTGCTTTTTGGTGTCATTTGTATACTTTGAGTTCTTAGGTACATGGTCACTTCTAGGTCAGAGTTCTATCAAACCTCTTTTTCAGCTTTTTAGGTTATATTTCAACTTTTTTTAGGGTTGTTTGACTATATGATCAAAAGGTCTGCATCAAATGTCTAAACACCTATCATGATTTTTTAAATATTAGGAAAGTTATAAGTGGTTTGACTTAACCTTTCAATGATAAGTTTCTGCGTGTAATTTTTATCATTTCATCAACAATGTTATGATTTAGATACTATAGCATAAAGTGTGTCTACTCTGTCAAATTATATTTATTCTCAACACCATATTCATTGATTTTTTTAATAAGATTTGAAACTTTTTTCAAATCTCATTCCACCTTACACAAGGATTTACAAATGAAACACTTTCTCTAATTCACCTAGGGTGATGAATCCTCTCTTGATTACTCAAATATCTTAAAATAGTTAATCTTATACCCAATATTTACCTGTTTGTTATCCTTGATTAGGATAACGCATTACAGGATCAAAGTATAACATTATCTATATAAAATAACTTAGTGATTTCAAGTCTAAGGATCACAAACACTACTATCATATGAGTCTTTCCATAGACTTAGGGGCGAAGGAACTAGTTTCTTGGTATTGGGATTAATGCCCGATAATGGATGATGAATTTAGATTCTTAGAAGAGGAAATAATGTCCGGTAATGGGTGATGAATTTGGGTTCTCAGAAGAGGGAATAATGTTTCGTAATAGGTGATGAATTTTGATTCCCGAAGAGGGAATAATGTCTGGTAAAGGGAGATGAATTTGGATTATTAGAAGAGGAAATAATGCCGAGTAATGGGTGATAAATTTAGATTTTTTAAAATGAGAAAACACCTAGACGTGGGCGAAGGAAAGAGTTCCCGATGTTAGGTATTGCCTGGAAAGATTGGGTTTTAATACACACACATACATATTCATCCTAAAAATTATAGTATTCATAAGATACCAATAATGATTGCGTTTAATTATGGAGGATGTCACAATTACCTCTTAGGTCTTCATATTTTTAAAGGATCGTATGACATATAGGGCATTTATATACCTTACTATGCAATATATCTTGGTCTTTTCAAACCATCCCTTTTTTGGCTTGTCTATGGTCTATGTAATATTTCCCAATACTAGCATTTGTGAAAAACTCCACCTTTTATTGTGGCCAATCAACCTTTATCCTTTAGAGCTCTCTCTTTCTAAGGAGCCTATCAAGCTTGTACGTAGCCATTGTTGTAATGAATTAGGGAAATGGATCATTATTCACCTTCATCTTCTTATATAAAAAATGGATGCATTCAAATTTTAAAGCCTTCTAGATTTGATTTATGAAGACTACATAACTTCTAGTGTCATCTTTCAAGAATCATGCCATTTACAGTATTAGTTACCTTTGATTTTGTTAGTAGTGGGGATAATGTGATTGTTAATGAGCTTAATTTTCTCCCAACACATGAACTAGTCAAAGATCTATTTGGATTTTTTTATATCAAAAGAGTATTACTTCGGTAGCGTTTACATATTTTCTACCAAGTTTAGTAGCCCCTTTAGTTTTTTTTAACGTAATAATCTTAAATGGTCTTCCATCTTTTATTTCATTGATCAATAAAAGTTGTTGCTTAACCTCCTGAAACTCTTCACTAAAGTGAGTGAGTTAATAGGGTATGTCTTCCTTGGTGGCTTTTTTTCTACTCATTTTTATAGCATTATCTTATAACAAATAACATCATTTATGAGGATGTAGATGTTTAAGTGCTTGGTTCCTATAAATCTTTTCTTTATGTTGCATTATATTCTCTCTAGCGATAACTTTATGCACTCCTACTCTGTTATAGTTATAGTGCAATTAGTTTTCAATGTCATGAACTATAGGGTATAAAGTTTTATAGCCTCTCCTAGGTATTAGACTATTCTAGCTAAATCAACTAATGAGACCTCTAATTCTCTCATATAGAAGTTCTCATGGAAATGAGTTAAATGGTAATTTAGAGAACTAGTGAAAAACTATTTTGATTAATGATAAACCAAACATCCTTTACTTCATGAAAGGGTTCGATGTGCCATAAACACATTGATCAATGAACCATATGTTTGAAGAGTGATTGGCATGTTAGGCATTAATATGTTAGAAAATGTCCTCCTGTATAAGGCTTACTTGTTCCAAATACCTCTATTAAAGTGCTTAATTGTTGCAAAATTCCTTGGGATTTTCCCTCGGGTGAGTATGTCCATGTATTACTAGGCCAATTCTAACAAAGCTTGTTTGGTATCTATTTAATTTATATAATATGGCTTGTATGGTTTAGTTGGTCACTACTGTATTGTTGTGGTAGGCCATGTGAACTATGTTTTTCATCTCCAACTAGAGAGACCTTATATCAACATTAAAGAGACTTAAATGGTAATAATAATATGATCCTTCAAAAGAAACTATGGTTAGTTGGCTAGAATTTACCATAGCTGATTATAACCAACATATGACATGTTAGGTCTATAAAATGGATATACATATGATTGTGTATCCATTTTCATACACCAATGTGCCCGTCTATGATTAGTTGTGATGACATTATTAGAACCAATGAAAATGTAAAGGGCTATATGAGAACACTAGGGATGTGTCTATATAAAGTTTTGTGTTATAGTGGTGAGTTAGACAATGAAAACCCATCTCTAATCAAATCTACCACTAGTTAATCCACCAAAATCTAGGGAGATAGTACATCGTCAAACTCCTCGTGACCAAGAAAATAGCTTTTTTCTATTACTTATACTAATTTTTTCATCTTGTGCAATAGTGATGAGTTTACCTATTTTTTCTTTAAAGGCATGTTTTAATGAATCTAGGTCCCACTAGACATGCCAATTTATATATTACCAATTAAACTTACTTAGGTGTAAACAATATAAACAAGGTCATATATTATTATATGTATCTCTACCTTCGATAATGTATGTATATTTAGGTGTAAACAATTAGGATTGCCGATGTAAGTAGGATCTAAACTCTGCAATAATATAAACAAGTCTAAATACTACTGTAAATGATAGTCAACCCTATATATTCAATTTTGATAATTTTACATATCTTTTTTTTTTCTCTAGTGTGTTTTTATTACTTTTTTTTATTTACAAATTTCTCTTCTTTATTTTTTTTGCTTTAAGATTCATGTAATCTCCTTTCCTAAACTCCTATGTATTTTTGCATGGTTGTGCTTCTTAAATATACAACTTTTTTTAAGGGTTTGAGATCCAAAGTCCCTACTTCTCATTTTATAAAGGTATTTTGACTTTGTCATAAATTTAATCCTAAGTAAGTTGATTGGAAACACTATTTAAAATGGAGAGCCTTTTATAGACTTAGTTATCAGGACTAAGGAACCCTAATAGAGGGTTAGGGGAACCGGAAAGTCCAAGAGACCTTGAAGATGATTAGACAACCTTTGTATCTGCTTAATGAAACATACCCAATCAATATTATCAAGAAAATAGTAGTGTAATGTAAAATCTAGCTAAAGAGTTATATTACAAAAAAGCCTTCTTCAAACAATAGAATGAGTGTCTAGCCTATAGAGGGCTCTTACGAGGTTAAAAGATAAGATCCCCCTGTGGATGTTCCACTTTTTTATTAAATTTTGTATATATGATTCCCACACATTTCAACCTCTATGATAGTCAATTGTATTTTAATTAGTGGGCTACCCTGATGGCATTTAAAAATTTTTAGTTATACATGTTTTCCCTTTAGTAAGGTAGGCCCATAAAGAAAGTCATCGCTGATAAGACTTATCAATGTAATAATTTAGAATTATTTATGCATGCATGACATGTTGTTCAATCAAGTATAGAATTCTTTATTGTATTAAAAGATATAAAAAATGGTATTTTATGGATGTGAGGGAGGATGAGTTAAGGTATGCTTGAGGCTACATATGGAATGATAAGAGGATTATGTTACATGGTGATGAGTGATTGTGGTTATGGTGTTGATTTTCATGGCATGGACTAAATTTTAAGTAAAGTCCTGTATAGGGGAAAGTTTACCAAAATTTCATTAAACCAGACAAATCTACCCGTTTAACTTGATAAACCATTAGTAATGTGATGGAGGACCTAGAAGAGGAATATGGCTATTTTCTAAGGAAAGGAATTTTTTTTAGTAAAATATTTTAAAAAGAAATGGTTAATAAATGGATGTTCCAATATGTTTAAGTATATTAAATATACTAAGAAAAGTTGGATAACATTTGATTCTTCACCTTCCTAGTGCATATTATAAACAATTAGGGTTGGCAATCCTCAATAAAAGGCTAAAGAAATGGAAATCATTGTCATGTGGGTTCATAAATAAAAAGGTTGTATTAAGGATGCATTGTGAGCATGATCAAAATGTAAAACAAAAATATACTAAGTATTATGTAAGAAAATAATTCACTAATATTAAAAAAAAGGCTAAGACTGGATAGTTTTAAATTAATTAACTATTTTAGGGTAAGAATAGTTAATGCTATGTTGTATTGATATCGATACTTGAATGAAATTGATTAGTCTAACTCGGTATTAGAAGACTAATGATATTAATGAGATTTATTAGTATCGGCAACTACCTTCCGGAGAATGGGAGAGAGTATTGATTAGTTATTTTAAAGAATGGGATAAACTAAAAATACTAAGAGAGGAATATCTTGGTATCAAGTGAGAAATGATTCATAAGGAGATGGTGTTCGAAACCATTGAGTTGAGTTGAGATTTTCAAGATGAAATTATTTTCGGCAAATGGTTTAGGATATTAGATGAATATTGATAACAAATGAAAATGTATGTTATAAAAGAGGTCTATGTCTAATTTTATGTATCAAAGAAATGCCATGGAAATTATTATTTGTTGTTGTTATTGTTTGTTACTAATTTTTATTTATATGTACATGTTAATTTCTGTTTTCAGGTCCATTATGGTCACATCAAGAGGGATATTAGTTTAGTCACCTTTTACTTTTGGACATGTAATTATTTTGTAAATTAAGAGACTTATATCCTAGAACTTGAAATGTAATATTAACCCGTAAATTTAGATGTATGACTTTAATCTAATGTATGTAGTGCTAAGTACTTGTTTAATCATGCAATAGTTAAAATCGAATCCTTCACTTGAATTGCATTATATGATGTTATTATGCAAGACATAGTTTATGTGATAATATTATATAACAATTGAATAATGCATTATTATTTTATGAACTTGAATTGTATAATGTTATTAAATAAGGTGTGTTGTGTTGATGAGGATGAGTTGGGTTTGGTTGGGTTGGGTTAAGATCTACAATGATTGGATCGGGATGTGAAATAGAATTAGAAGTGTAATATGATTTTGTCGATAACTTGGGACCTCCTGGTATAGAGGGGACTCCGCTAAAATTTTGGTAGAAATTTCATTGGAATTTGTATAAAAAAATTCTAAAATTTATGTTTACATGTTGTGTGTCTTCCTGGAAATTGGGACTGTTACAGGTCCTATTTTTCATAAAAGTAGTTTGGATATATGTTCCAAATAGTATGTAAATTATAAGATGTTACAGAACTTGTCAAGGGTCACAACCTTTCTTGTAAGCCTTTACGTATCCTTTATTAACTATAAGGCATCATGTCTAAGATGGCATGTACTTTTTTAAGATTTGACTCTATCCCTTAGCTCTAACTAAGAAACCCAAAAACTTTCCTCCTCTAATAAGAAACATGCATTTGGTAGGGTTTAATCAAAAATAGTTCTTGGAGATCTTGAAGGTGTTGTTCAAACCTTATACTTTTCACAATCATATCATCTACAAAGGCTTTCATTTTTGTCCCAATTAATCTTTAAAGATATAGTAAACCATCCTTAGATACGTGGCTTATAAATGGTTCCAATATTTTTTTAGCCTAAACAACATGACCTTATAGTAGCATGTATCCAAGTCACTCATAAAAAAATGCTTATTTCTTATTATTGGAGTGCATGAGGATATAGTGATACCTTGAGTTTGCATATAAGGAACTAAAATAGTCAAAGATCGTAGTGAAATCTACCAACCTATTGATTTTAGAGAGAGGAAAGCTTTATTTATTATGATCACATTGAGTAACCAGTCGAGGTATATCACTTTTTGAATGAAACTTGCATCTAATACTTAATTCACTTCTATTGATATTATCTTTTTCCTCCTTTCTACCAAAGTTCCTTTTCTTTTAACATACAGGAGCAAAATATGGTTTATATTCAGCCTATGGGTGACCATTTAGGGTTGATCTAGGCATGTCTAAGGGTTTGAAGGAAAAATTACCACTTTAAATTTTGAACAACTCTATTAGGGCTTTTACTTGTTCAAGGTTTAGTGTGAATATTATAATGTTAATCATGGTCAATTCGTTTTCTTAGAGGTTAGCCTCTTGTAACTCCTTAACATTTATGCATGTTTCTTTTTTTTTTCTTTTAGATTCTTATGATCGGACAAGCATGGCTTTTTTTCCTTTAAGAAAGGTAAAGGTATATCTTATTAAGGTTAACTCATTCACTTTTATCATGTCACCTTATTTTTAGTAAGGAATTTTGTTGACCTCTTGTAACTCCTCAATAACATTTATGATCTTCCTTTTTATTCTTTTAGACACATATGATCCCTTACAAGCATGGCTCTTTTGTTTCCTTAAAATAAGTTGAGGAACTTCTTCTTAAGGCTAACTCATCCACTTTTATAATGGTCACCCCCATTTCTATGGAGATTTCATGACTAGATATCTAGTACTAGTTACAATACGTATCTCAAGCAATATGGGTCTTCTAATAATGACATTGTAGACTAAATTCATTTTATTGACTATGAATGTTTATTGGAAAGTTCTACAACTATGATAGATGTCCATGGTGACTAGTACCTCTAGCACATTGTCAACTGATGTCTTTTTCTTCTATCTCAATTTATGGAGTTTTGAGTGGGGACAATCTAAAGTTATCAATCATTATCTATCACATCATGTCTTTAGATATAATATTTATTATATGCCATTATATACTAGAACATTGTGCACCTAGTGGTTCCAATGGTGATCACCAACACATCTTGTGATATGATCAAGACTACACCAAAAGATTCATTACAAATTTTAATTGGGTCAATTACAAGATCAAGAGCAAAAAAATCTCAAATATACATTCAATGAGCTTATTCAGAATATTTGGGCCAATATGGATTTCAAGGAGAAAACATCAACAAATAAAGATTAGACCTTAGTCAATTTAATTTATGCATAAAAGGGCCCTTATCCATCTATTTCATGGGCTATTAATTTCGACAGTTAAAGTTTTATTTTTTATATTGCATAGCTTTACTCTAACAAGCATAATTTTTTATCTGACATCTTGATTAGGATGGGATTTTGCTAGATGATTTTAAAAGTTTATTTCTATAAAGGGCTAAAATTTCATAACGATCAAACATTGAAAAGGACTTGCGATAAGGTTCAAGAGCTAATATACAAGAATTGAATTAGTTTTCTAGTTTATTTAAGATTTTTTTCCTATTTTATTTAGAACTCTTTTATTATTATTTTTGGCATTGTTCAGGACTTTTTACCTTGTATAAATAAGGTTATTTTGCTTGTATTTAGGTTTTATAAAAAAAAAATTAATAAGAGAGGGATTGATTATTTAGAAATAAAATTTATGTGTAAGAGTTTGCTCTTACTCTTGGTTCCTCTAGGAACTACTCTCACTGATCAAAGAATTAATCAAGCTTGGTGGCATCTTCTATACTTCTTGTTTGCATCTCGATTATAAGCGTTGGGTGGGGGTTGGTCACTTATAGTGTTGATGCCTTGATACATTTTATTGTTCTGTCAAGCTCAATTCCAAACTTGATCTTAGCTTTGTTGGGAAGTGTCTTACTTGGTTGTGGATTTCTTGGTCTTTATATCCATAGGGTTCACATCAGTTGGTATTAGAGCAAGGCTCTAAACCAAGTTATATCCATTTTATCTTCAAGTTTTTGCATACTTCATTGTTGTCGAGTTCTTTATCTTCTCTAAAAAATAGTTACGACATCAAGTAAAAAAAAGAAAATTATTTGTGATCTTGATTAAATAAAGTCTTATAAAAAACAAAAAAAAATCTCAAGAAGATATTTTTTTAGGGTTTGCCGCAAATCTTGATTAAAATAAAAATAGACTTTGGCTACTTGCTTTAAATCTGGAAAAACAAATCTTGAGTCTTGGGGTTTCTTTGAGATAAATCTTGATTTGGGTATTTTAAGGTTCACATGGTTGGGTTTTCTTGAAAGTTACAAAAATAAAAGGGTAGTTTTTGCATCATTTCATTGTATTTTTATTAGTTTTGGCCACTATATATATATATATATATATATATATAATTGAAAGTAATATCATTATTTTGAGTTGTTTAAATCTTATTTCATTGGTTTTTTAGTCTTCATAGTCTTTTATTTTATGTCTTCGTATCATTTATATTTCGCACGAATTCATATTGATATTCATGTTTTTATATTCATAGTTTTGTATTGATAATTTTAATCTTTATTGTTTCTTGAGTCTTTACATCTTTTTTATTATGCTATTAAGATATTAATCTTTGATTTGTTGTGAGTTATTTACTTAAAGAACCGAAATCATGATAATTGAGTGGTAAAAAACGAAGGTGAGTATATTACAGTAAAAAGCCAAAACTTTGTCTGAAACACGAGAGGAATGACATCTATTGAGTGTGTAAGTGTGTGTTTGTGTGAGTGAAAGAGAGAGGGAGAGAGAGGATTCGCTAATAACCTAATTTTCAGCTCTTGACAATATCAACTAAGAGTAGATCATCACTACTAAAAGATTGGACCCGAATTAGGTTATTTGGTCATGTCATAACAGGTGGAGTTGGTGAATACAAGGTTTGTCAAAGTAAAGTGGGAAGGCTGGTTTGAGAACCAAAGTGGCTAGTTTTTTAGATGGGTCAAACTATAAGAGTTTGAAAGGAAGAAGGTCTGCAAGATGAGCCAATCCACCTCCGAAAGAATCTATAGCTAAAAATACAAATGAGGAGGCTAAGTATTTATATGATAACCATGGTGGTAGGTTTTGGCAACATAGAAACCAAAGGCCTATGAAAGTTCAGCCACTTGAGCAATTTAGCCATATAAGAATAGACAAGTAGAATGGATTTCAGGATGGTTTGGATAGAGATTTGGGAAGCATTAAGATGAAAATTTTGAATTTTCAAGGAAAAAATGATCCGAAAGCTTATTTGAAATGAGAAAAGAAAGCGAAGTTGATTTTTTACAGTCACTATTGCTCCAATGTAAAGAAAGTAAATTTTTTATTAATGAGTTTACTGATTATGTTATTTTTTTGTGGGATCAACTTATTGTATAGGGAATTATATCAAATATTGCAAACTTTATCTCATAATTCTAAAAGTGTGGATGATTACCACAAAAAAAATAGAGATTGTCATGATTAGAGTTAATATTGTGAAGGATAGAAAAGCTATAATGGCAAGGTTCTTGAATGGATTGAATAAAGAGATAACTAATATGGTTGAGTTGCTGCACTATGTTGAGCTTGAAGATATGTTTCATATGGTTACCAAAATAAATAGGCAGTTTAATAGAAAGGGTAGTACACTTCAATGAGATAACTTGGGTTCCTTTTCAACTTAGAGGTTGACTTATAAGAGAGAAAAGGCTACAACATCAAAGCCAAATTATGAGCAACAAAGTCGAATCATCTAAGGCTTGGAGGAAAGATTCGGCCACTAAAACAAAAGGTAAAGCCAAGATCCCATCTAATCGTAATTGTGATATTAAGTGTTTCAGGTGTTTGGTGAGTGAACATATAGCTTCACAATGTCCAAACAAAAAGATTGTGGTTATAAGGGAGCATGGGGATATTGAATCCGAAAGTGACAAATTCAAGGAAGATGAGATGCCACCACTTGAGGATTGTAGTAATATTGAGTATCTAGTTGATAGAGAGGCTTTGATGATTTGGAGAACACTTAATGTTCAGATTAAGAGGTGTAAAGTAACAAATGGAGAATATATTATATACTAGATGTCATATAAATAATGAGGTATGTAGTGTGATTATTGATAATGAGAGTTATGTTAATATTGCTAGTATTACACTTGTTAGAAAATTAATTCTGAACATTATTAAACATAAAAAGCCTTATAGACTTTAATGGTGGAATGATTGTGGAGAAGTAAGAATTAATAAGCAGGTTTTGGTTTCTTTTTTGGTTGGAAAATATAAGAATGAGGTGTTTTGTGATGTTATGCCTATACATACTACTCATTTATTGTTGGGGAGGCCTTGGTGATTTAATAAAAAGGCTAAGAATGGTGGGTTTAAGAACATTTATTCTCTGGCGAAAAATGAAAAGACATCCACACTTTACCATTGTCTCATAGACAAATGTATGAAAGCCAATTAAAATTAAAAAGAGAAAGAAAAGCTGAAGAAAAATATCAACCATATAAGGGTGTGAGAAAGAGTGAAGATAAAATGAGACAAGAGAGAAGCAGGTTAGATACGGCCAAAATAGAAATTAGTGGGGATTCAGCCGAGAGAGGAAAAAAGAAAAGAGTGGAAACAATTAAGAAACATAATAATTTTTATGCAAAGGGGTGTGAGATTAAGAATGTTTGTTTTCCTGACATGCCTATAATTTTAATTATGTATAAGAAGACATATTTTAACACTAATGACCTTGATCATTATATTCCTAGTGTTTATGTTTTTTTATTACAAGATTTTAAGATCTTTCGTGATGAAATTCCTAATGGTTTGCTACTTATTAGGGGAATTGAGCACCAAATTGATCTTGTATCTAAAGCATATATACCTAATCGGCCAACATATAAAAGTAATCCCGATTAAACAAAGAAAGTTCAAAGGCAAGTGGAAGAATTGATTACAAAAAGGTACATAAAAGAAAGCATGAGTCCATGTGCAGTTTCAGTTTTGTTAGTACCGAAAAAGAATAGGACTTGGAGGATTTGTGTTGATTGTTGTGCCATCAACAATATTATGGTAAAATATAAACATCTAATCCATAGACTTGATGATATGTCATATGAATTGCATGGATCCTATGTGTTTTTTAAGATTGACTTGAAAAGTGAACATCATGAAATAAGAATGAAAGAGGGAAATGAATGGAAAACTGCCTTTAAAACTAAATATGGTTTGTATGAGTGGTTAGTTATGTCTTTTGAACTTACTAATGCACCTAGTACTTTCATGAGATTAATGAATAATGTTTTGTGTTATTTTATAGATAAGTTTGATGTGTTTTATTTTGATGATGTTTTTATTTATAGCAAGAATTTAGAGGAGCATGTTAAACATTTAAGGAATGTTATTGGTTGTTTTGCGAAAAAGAATATTTATATGTTAATCTTAAAAAGTGTAGTTTTTGCATGGAGAAAATTATCTTTCATAGATATGTTGTTAGTGAAAAAGAAATTAAAATGGATGAGGAAAATGTAAAGGCTATCCAAGAATGGCATATACCTAAGTCAATCATAGAAGTAAAAAGTTTTCATGATTTGGCTAATTCTTATAAAAGATTTGTTAAAGATTGCAGTACTCTAGTTGCATATTTTACTGAGATTGTTAAAAAAATGAGTAGGATTTAAATGAGGTAAAAAAACAAGGGCATGCATTTAATTTATTAAAGGGAAAATTAATCTTGGCTCCATTATTATCATTACCTGACTTTACAAAAACTTTTGAGATTGAATGTGATGTCTCCAGGATAGGTATTGGAGCTATTTTGATGTAGGAAAAGAATGAGCAATATGCATTCAAAAGCTAATAAAGGCAGAAAAGGAGTTATCTTTGAACCAGGTGGTTTCGGTGTATATGTATAAGAAGAGGTTTCCTGAATGTAAAAAATCTAAGTCGATGCTAAGAGGAAATGGAAGATAGACAATTCCAAATCCTTGAAAAAATTAATGATAATGTATATATAGTAGATTTACCAAGTGAGTATGGTGTTAGTGTTATTTTTAATCTACTAGGTGAATTAACCAAGTTTCGTGGCATCTTCAATACTTTTTATTTGCATCTCGATTATAGACGTTGGGTCAAGGTTGGTTACTTATTAACTTGGCACCTATAGGTTATTGTTTTGTCATGCTTAATTCTAAACTTGATTTTAGTTTTTTTGAAAGCTCTTTTAAAAAATATCTTACTTAATTATAGATTTCTGAATTTTTATATTCATGAGGTTTGCATTATCTTCATAAGGGAAAATTATTCACTCCTCAACCTGAAAAGGTGAAGACAATCAATTTATGCAAGTGGTTTGAAAGACAAGATGTCACAAGAACTTATTCTTCATAACCTTTTTTATATATATTTTTACTAGACTAACCCTTTTATTTCATTCTTTTGGAGAAAACATTCTTTCATGTCTTGTACTTTGTCTTTGTAGAACAAACATTATTATATTTTGATTCTTGTGTCGAGGGTTTCCTTTCTTGGGGAAGGACGGCACATGTAGCATTTTCCTAGGATAGCTATAGAAACCTCTATTCAATTGGTATTAAAGGATGTGACTGGGAGCTCCTAGAAGATAAGGAAACTGTGCACCTCTTTTGGGTTCTTTTTATATGTATGGGGTTAATATGTGATCGACTCTCTTTAGATCATTGTTCCCACTGTTTATGAAAATATAGATGAGATTGTCTCACCACACTCATTTTCCTTACCCTGAATATAATTCTTCATCACTTGCTTGACTTTCAAAATATTGCTTTCATGGAGACACAGAGCTCTTCATAGGACCGAGTCATCAACCCTGTTGATCAGGGCTTTAGTAGCAACAAACTCCAGTGAGCCATCTACCTTTAATATTTTTTTCATTGAACCTGATGAGATAAGCCTCAGTGCTCTCATGCTCTCTTCGAGAGATAGCAAATGGTTTTGCGGAGATCTTTTTTACTAAGATTCTTTTGGAGAACCGAGTTATAAGCTTCATGTAGAGGTCCTCATATTTGAGGATGGAGCCTAGGTCAAAGTTATGATACCAAGTTCGAGCTAACCCCCTCAACATTGTGGGTAGAATTTTGTGCATGGTGTTGGTATCCTGCATGATTCGCTAAAGGCCTCCACTTACATTTTGCTAACTGGTCAGTTAAACCATTGTAGCCATCTAAATTAATACTAGAAGAAGATAAAGTCTCAAGGAGATAAATATTCAAGACATGACTTGCTAGTGAAGAAGCCTTTACCCGGTAAGGGCTGTACACTCAGCTTCAAGAGTTCAGACGACAATGGACTTGACCTTTACTCGGCACCGCTTTCTGTCGAGGCTACCTGAGCAAGCACTCGAATGGTAGCAGTCCTATGCTTTTCCTTTGTTGCGCCTTCAGTGTTTGTGGAGGCCGCGACAACGCTCCCTTAGGCTTGCTACCGCGCCTTTTTGTCTTAACCTTGATTTAAGACCTGAAACATCGACCTTTTGATTTTTATTTCTTAACCTTCTACGATTCAGAAATTCGCCTCTAGCCTCACTGCAACTCAGAAATTTGCAGCTCTAAGAAGTTGAAAACACAATTCAAAAGTACAAACAAGTTGCATACCTTTTTATCAATACATGATGTCATGATCTAAAAAGTCAATTTCTTTAGAATTGAAAACACAATTCAAAAGCACAAGCAAAGAAGTTGCATGCATTCCTTCTTTATCAATATGTGGTGTCATGATCTAAAAGGTCAATTTCTATACAATCCAGCATATAATTCCAGTGCTTAGCCACAAATTATTTGCTTTAAACAACAGGAAACAAGATAAACTGGCAAAGGGAAAAGAGAAGACAAAAGAATAACGAACAAAAAGAACAGCAAGAATAATAATTAGAAGATGCTATTTTGCAGATAGCAAGCTACTTCCCAAACAGCTGCCGACGCCTACTTGGTTTGGTGCGTAAACCAGCTGCCTCACTAATCACAATCTCATTAACTAAGTCCTTGAAGACCAAACGCTCAACATCTAACACTATGCCAGAAATCTCACTCTGAAAATCTATCCAGCTCTCTGACCGATGCATCACATCATCCCACAAAAAGCTTTTCAAACCATCCTCCTCATCCTCTAAGCTGCATTCTGATTTCTTGATTTGAAGTTGTTCCATATCCGAACATAATTCTTTCAGAAGCTTTTGAGCACTGAGCGCCTTCTTTGCCAGCTTATCAGACTTCAACCAAGGCTCAGGAGAGGGCCCCACTGAAGCCAACTTTTTGACAAGAATTTCATTAACAGCATCAAATATGAGCTTCCTATGAAACTTCTCCAGGTTTGGTTTTGAATGGAAAGACTTTCCAGGGCTACATTCTTCTTTTGAAACTGAATTGCTGGCCTTGGTTTGCTCCAATACCATGAATAACTCTGGGTTAATGGGGTAACCTGATGGGTGGAGTTGAAATGTTGTCAGGCCAGAGCCAAGGTCTCTGAGTAGAAGACCAGAGGCTAACAAAATCTCTGAAATGTATCTGTGGTCTGGATTTGGGTTCTCACAAAGCGATGCTATGTAATCTGTGCTCGCTTCATTGTGAGTGGAGTTCAATCGTCTAAGCTTTTGTACCAAATTTTCAATGTTTTGTAATTTCCTGCGATTGATCTCTGTAGAGAGGACAGAGGTCATGCTGTTAGACAAGTTATCTGCAAGGTTCCACTGATCTTCACTCTGTTGGTCATGGGAATCTTTAGCGCCTTCCCCTGCAATATGAAATAATGTCCCTCGAGATGAGTTAAGCCTTAAAAAATAAAAAAAATAAAGTGACAGTAAAATTGCTCATTGTTTATGCTCTATTCTATCCCTGTTGCTACCACATACTCCATATACTGAAACGGCAAAGTTGACCCTGGGCCAAGTATTGAAACCCAGAATTCTAATAGAATAATGACTCATGGATCAAAAAAAGCTTGCAACTATTTTATCCAACCAATTCTATTTGAACAAGATTATCCAGAGTATATAACAATGACAAAACGTTCTTGTCGTAAGCAAGTCTTTTGGTGTCTGTTGACTGGTAGTTGGGATCAATCAAGATGAACACAGTTACAACTTGACAAGCACAATGACAACCTTGAATAAGATGACAAGGAAGAATTCTGTTTGTGTTCGTTTTTTCTTAGCAACTATCCATTTCATTGTAGTTTCTTTTTTTATTAACAGGTCCAAATAAGTATTTCTTAATCTAGTTGGACCACAATAGATGACACTGTCAACGGCATAACACTCTCCAAAACCTTGATTGCTGACTGCATAATATGATGAACAGAAACTATCTCAATGCATGATAAATTTCCTGAAGTTTGTTGCAAAGAGCATACAGACACAGATGCTACATGGGATATTTAGAAGCTAATAGCAAAACCAGAAAATTCAGAGCCCAAAAAAAAAAAAATTGCATGTAGCAAGTGGAGAATGAATCCCCACAACAACATGGTTTCACCTAATTAGACAGATAAATAGGCAGACAAATTATTTTCATAATTCCTATGTAAAGGTTGTTATAGATGAACTTAATCTAATCCAAACAATATAAAATATCAGGTCATTGCACCTCCAATAACCAATTATAGTTAGTTTCAATTGCAGCAACATCCAATTATAAGTTTTTTATCCAGAGCAGAACTTTACCTTTGAGCATATTTGGTATCTGCTTTACAGGAGATAATGCATCATCTCTATATACCAATGCATCAAGTACAGAGACAGGACTAGGATGCTCTGGTGCAACAAGAAGTTCCTGTGATGTCCTGTCTTCTTCAAACATTGATGTTGATTTCTGAGACGAAGAAAACAAAAGGCGTCAACAATATGATCAGAATAGTTGAGTGACTAGGGAATTTCAAAACCGCTTACTTTCTGTAGTGGGCCAGAAACTAAGCTTCTGGTAGCATTTAGGGTAGGACTCAGGTCACCATAGTTCACAGTAGATAGTTGGGTGCTGGTGACTTCAATTCCCTTCTTTAAGTCAAAAACAGTACCATCAGATTGCAAAGATGTGTCATCTCCTTGGTGACTCGAGTTTCTTGATTCATCACTTATCTGACTAAATTGGTCATCACTCTCTGCAAATTTGGGATATTTTACCCTGTGTTTTCCACCAGGGGAACCTATTTCTGTTGGCTGCCTGTTGGATTGTCTTCTTGGTTTGCCAGTATCAGATGGAGGGGTAGGTGGACGAGATAGCTTCTCTAGGTCAAGTTTCTTCTGTTGGAGTCTCAGGCTCACAGATCCTGAACTCTTTACTGAATGCGTGTAATTTTCTTTTGGCCCTTGTTGGGATCTTGTTGAGGATTGAGTTGATTTTGTATTCTTGACAGCAGTTCTCTTATCACTGGAGCTGGCAGAAGAATCTCTCTTGCTGTTTCTTGGAGATTGATCTTTAGCTGTTCGGCTATTAATGGATCCCTTCTTACTGTCTGCATATCCACTGGTTGGAATTTTATGAAGCCCAGCTGTTGTAATTACTGAGGAAGCAGGAATACCAGATTTCTCAACTAGTTTGGCAGGTTTCATGATGACAATTGGGGATTCATAAGACCTCAAAGTATCAGAACTTTTATTTGTGGGAACACCAACATGATTGTTCTGTTGGTTTAGCAACCTTGGCTTTTGACCAGGACTGCTACATTTTGGTTCCCGAACTCCTTGGGGTACAAAATTCGAAGCCTGCTCTTCTTTACTAGTCTCCAAGAGCCCCTTAGCCTGCATTGCTTCCAGAATCTGTTTAAGAGCTCTGAGATCCTTTCCAGATTGATTGAACTCAAGATCCTTCAATCTCATCTCAATATCACAGTAAACTGAAGTGATTGAATTTGATGTCTTCCCAGAAAGTTTTGCGGGCTTGAAAGGCTGTTCCTGAGAACTTCGACTTCCATTCAGCTGCTTCCATGGTGCTGGTTCAATAGGCTGCCTTGAAATGGGTTTCATGACCAAATCAGGATTTTTCCACCGTGGCGATATAGGATCTTTTATTGAGTTTCTGGGGGACTTTGGAATTCGTATTGGTCTGTTTAGATCATTTATTTTCAATGATCTTGAGAAGGAATTATCATGTTCCACAGGAAAGTTCTGGATCAAACCCGGCTGACTATAGCTGTTGTAAGCAGAATCTGGCAATTCTTCCAAGCCCATCAGCTTGGCTACCACGCTAGGAGGACGTTTCTGAGTTTCCCATGATTGCTGTGGATTAAAGATCTCTACATTCGAGTTGCTGCTACTTTGAATATCTTTTGAAAGGTAATTTGATCTTGAATCAGTGTTGGATCCACGCATTGAAATTACTCTACTATCCAGTGAAAGTCTTGGGAGCTCTGTTAGCTTTGGGGTGGACTTAATGGTATCTCGTGATTGAAAAGACAAATGATTGATCTCCTGTCCATCATAAGAAAACCGTGGAGCATCTTTTCGAATTGTATGCCAAGATCCATCTTTTGCTTCATACAATGATCTTGGACGCTCTTTAGTTTCATTATTATACCATGGTGCTTCACGAAGTTTAACAAGAACTCCAAGAGACTCCTTGAGATCAACAGGAGAAGCATTTTGCTTTCCTGTTTTCCCAACTCCATAAGATCCATCAGCATATCTGGAGGCCTGTGATGGCCTTGGGGAATCTTTGTGCTTCACTATATGGCTCATTGCTTCTTCTTTTGCTGTAGTTTTGACTGATAGCCCTCTGGCCTCTCTATACATAGAATCCTTGACAACATCTCGAAGATCAAAAGATTGCCGCCCTGAATGTGCAGAGGTATTTGGCTGAGTTATAACAGGGTCCCTTGAATGAGTTTCAGGGAAAATTATTCTGTCAAAGGAAGATGCTTCTGGTTGAGCTGTTTTATTGCAGTCCAGAGACGACAAGGAAGATGAGCAAGAAGATGAGAAAGATGCTCTTGATGATTCTGTAGAAATTCTTTGCTTCTCAATCAAACTCCTGTTTAAATGACTGTCCTGCAATAAATAGTTCATATCAACTCTGGTATGTAAAGACACAGCTAGTATAGAGCACAGAAACAAGTGTGGGTAGAAAAGCAACAGTGTGAGGACAAGATCAACTCAACAACAATTTTTTAAGGCAAAAAAAAAAAACTTAATGCAGGGTACACATTATTCAACAATCAATGAGATCTCAATTCTACACGGGTTTAGGCAAATAGCTTCCAATTACTGTGGACAATTAATAAAATTTCAAAGAATACTTACAACTGCTGTGTTCTCCCTTTCTGATCTGCCATTTTTGAAGTGGAAATCACCTACATTGTCACAGAAACATTAGCAACAAATTGCATGTTTAAGCTCACAACCAAACGAAAATAACAGAGACAATAATAGTCCATTCATTGTTATCAACCTGGAATTGCAAAAACTGGAAAAACTTCTGAAGGATACGCAAACAACAGATGTGCAATTAATGTTCTTTGAATTCTTACTGAGATGATTTATCAAGTTAGAATTGGTATATATATAAGTTTGTTAAGTTCATGATCATAGGTTAAATCTGTCAGATGAAATGATGATGGCTACAAGAATTTACCTACAACAATAAATGCACACCTAAAAATACAGCTGGAATCAACACCATAGGTGAAGCATTTGCCCATATTTTCAAGTAACCATATACAATTATAAATGTCTTATCTATTCAAATTCACCCCAAATATAAATGGGAAACAATTTGACAAGACAGGTTAGCATTAAAGATCTCGAAGAAATTAACATCCAAAAGACAAACTTCTAGTATCAGATGCATAAATTATTTAGATACACGCGTCTTTTTACTTTTGTCGGTGTAAAAGATCAATATTAGCACGGTTGATGAGTGGAATTGAGAACATATTTTTACCAACCAGTAAAGAAATCAGTTACCTCCCTCTTTTTTTTTTCCTCACCACATGCCACTGGAGAAGATAAAAGATTCTGGTGTCGAGCAATAGATTTTAGCCAATAAAATGAGAATACTTGATTCATGAAATGAATACTTCAAAGCTAAGCTCCATCTAATTATGAGAATTACCTGGAGGAAGCATCTTCGTGTTGAGGCGCCTACCGGTGAGGACCTGGTGACGATCAAATATTTGAAAAATCCCAGTCATGCACCCTATTTGCTTTTGCAAATCTGGATTATCATCTGCTAAGGAATGTAAAAGTTTTGCAGCCATTTCTTCTTCTTCTCCTCAACTAACACGGTCCAACCCTACCACTTTGTAAATTCTGGTCTTCCTTTATCTAAACCACAAAATTGCAAGATTACAAGCCTCTATCTCCAACCAAACTCTCTGAAACTATGGATTCCAGCAAATTCTTGAAAAGCATAAACTATGAGATATCTATAGCCCCCCTTTATTCATTTTGTTTTCTTCCTCTGCATGATGTGCAATATCTAAAGCACAAGCTAAGATTTCATTAACACAACAAACCAAAAGAGAATGGAGCACTTTCCATATAAATGTAAATCCAAATAATGGATTCCCCTTTCCGAAAACAGAAGTTTACCAATAGATCAGATAGAATCCTTCAGCGTATCTGCTGTGTACTAGGCCCCTTAAGAATCTCTTTTACAAACTCGGTGATTTCCAGCTAATTACAGCTCAAGAAAGATAAGCCTGGGCATTTATGAATACCTGGAAAACAAAAATCTGTACTTTACCACCAAAAATCGCAACCCTACGAATTTTACTCTCATAACATCATTGCCCATTTTCCATGAAATCCTCCAAAGTCTGAATATTTTGAAGCAATAGAGGGAAACTACAAAGAAAAAGAATAATCCCAGAAAACAAAAATCAAATATTTCCGTGATGAAACTGAAAGATACCTTATTTAGAGTGGTCTGAGCCTAGCAGGAAGAACAGACTGCCTTGTAATAAAACCAAAAGAAAAGGTCAGGGATCCAATACCCAGTACTCGCTACAATATGTACATACAGCAACAGAAGAATGTAGCAAGGACAGTTATCAGCAGCAGCGCTGCCAATTCCAGTTGGCTTGCCTCGCCTAGCTATAAGAAACTAATTCCAAAGCAAAAAGAAAAAAGAATCCCTCCAGATCCAAGAAGAGAAATACTCTAATCTACTGGTTAGTTTACATTAGAGCATCTCCGATGGGAGTTTTCAAATTGGTAATATGTTTTTTTTAATAATATAAATATATATTTTTACGATGTATTTTAAAATAATAGAATCATTTAGAAGAAGTTAATTATTTTAATATATTTAATATAAAATTATTTTAATAACTATCTATTTAAAAATAATTCAAATAATTTTTTATTATTGAACATTAAAAAATAAAATTAAAATGATAAAAAAGAAAATTAAATAAACTTATAATAGTACAGGTAATTAAATCATGATAATTTTATAAAAAAATAAATAAATTTTAAAAAAATCAAAGGAAAAAAATTAATAAAAAAAATATTGTTGTAATAAATAGTTTTTTTAAGAGAAATAATATTTTATTTAGCATTTTTCTTTAAATATGTAAAATAAATGTTGAACTAAAATAGTATTTTTTTCATTTTTTATTTTTTATTTATCATCTCTAAATGCTCTTAAAAAAAACTCTGCAGAGAACAAATGGAAAGGCAGCCAGAGGTGAGAGGAAGGTTTGTCATATCATAATTTATTTTTATTTATATTTATATTTCTTGAGAGAGAGAGAGAGAGAGAGAGAATGTGATTAATTATGTGAGAGAGATCTGGAAGTGTTTGTGGGGGCAAATGTCCTCTAGGCTCCGTATCACACATCCATGTGAGATGGGAATATGAGTGAGTCCAAAGCTGTCCATGTGGACATGTGATTCTGTCAGGACATTGCAGGAAAGGCCGTTAGTTATCTTGCTCTTTTCTCCGCAAAGTCCCAGTGCCCTTTCCAAGTCTTTTTTAAATTCTCATTTCTGCCCCTCTCAAAACTCACATATATATATATATATAGACACACACACACATACACACACACACCATGCCCATGCTTGATTATATTGTCCATCCATTTTACTTTTATTTTTCTGAAGACCCTTGAGAAGACACTTTTACTTCCTACTTTATCGGTTGTTAAAAGTACTTGAAATGACCTTCTTCTTTTTTTTTTACTGTTGAACGTGCAGGTGTCCACGGCCACATTAAGTGTAAGGGTGTATGTTTTATAGGTAATCATTTGATTATGTACTATATTAATTTTGTTTATATAAATATATTTAATTTTAATAAAATAATTATTTTTTAATATTTAATTAATAAATTTAAAGTAATATAAAGTTATTAGGATAAAAATATTTTATAAAAAGTTTATAAAATTATTATAATTATAAAATTCTTATTGTATCTAAGTATTATTCATGAATATTCATGGTCATTACTCTATTAAGACTTAACATTAATTAGAGTTATTAAAACTTATACATATTATTTTTTTAATGAAAATAAGCAATTATTCTTATAATCTTAGGTACGGGGAATGCTTAGAACTAATATGTTAGTAATTGTCAGATGACATGTATACTAAACTGATCCATATGAAAAATCTATAAAGAGATATCATTTGTGTATATGAAAAAGCTCACATAATAATTATGTAAATGATTCTTAAACTTGAAATCACTAAATTACCTTATATAGGGAATGTTATGCTAATTTAATATGTCATGTAGTCAATTGGGTAATTACACATGATATTATTATATTCATATAAATACATATTTATTATTAATAAATGCTTAATTTGTCTTTAATATTCATATATTATTATATTAATATACCAAACATTTGATTTATAAATCTAGAGTAAAGATAAAGCACATAGAACAAAAATATTTGGCAAAGAAAATTATAAAGTTGTTATAATTATAGAATTCATATTGCATCAAAGCAATGTTCATAAAATGTTTTTGGTTGATGCTTTTTTAAATTTTAAATATTTATTAGAGTTGTAAAGACTAGTACATATCATGTTATTTTCTTTATGAAAAAAAAGCGATTGTTTTCATAAGTTAAGGTATAAGAGATACTTAGAGATATAGATGTTTGTCATAAGATATGTACACTGAACTGACTCAGATTAGAACTTCATATGGAGAGATCATTTATGTATATAGAAAGGCTCATGTGATGATTGTGTAAGTGATCCTTAGACTTGAGATCACCAAGTTATCTTATATATAGAATATTATACTTTCATTATGTTACATGTTATCTTAATCGAGGTGATGAAGGGACAGACATTAGATACAACATGAATTATATGAAGGTACTTGAGTAATAAAGAGATGATTCATCATCTGAAATAAAGAAAATATTCCTTATGTTCTCAAACATTATTGATTGAAATATCCTTAGTTAAGGTGAAATGAGATTTGAAAAGAGTTTCAAATTTTATTAAACGATCAATGACTATTATAAAAAACAAACAAACATGATTTAATATGGCATACATACTTCATACTTTAATGTTAAATCGGAACATTATTGATAAATAATATTAATTACACTGAAAAACCTGTCACTAAAAGGTTAAATTAAATCATTAATGACTTTTCTAATATTTGAGGGATCATGACACGTTGCTAAACGATACACCTGATTTTTAAATATAAATTAATTAATTATTGAATTGATAATAAATTAAATTGTTTAATATATTTAATTCTATTTAATTAGAATTATAATTTATATTTGGGTCAACATTTTATAAACTTAAAAAGTCACACACATTAAGAATCATTAGTCAGAATTAAACTGGGATGATTTAATTAAATATGACTTGATTAAAATATATTTTAGAAATTAATGACTAGAATATAATTAATACATTGATTATATTTCTAGACCTAGAAAAATCAAATAAGGATTTGATTAGGCTAATTTCTAAAATTATCCATATTATTCAATAGGCAAATTAATATTTTGTCAATTTATAGGGTTTTTCATATTTACCTATAAATATTAAGCTATGTCTTTTATTTTTTAATGTGATTGTTTATTAAACAAAAAAATTATGTAAGTCATATAATAGAGAACTAGTACTCAAGGCATAACTATCCCTCTTTTCTAATCATATAAGATTGAAAACCTTGATCCATTGATTATAATAAACCAAGAACCAAATGTATTTTTGAATGCACAAGTTTTATTTTTGAATAATCAATTTATTTTCTAAATACAAGCTAAATAATCCTATGTAAAATTTCTTAAACAAGACTTTAAATATAACAAAGTTATAAATAAAATAGAAAAAATTCCTAAATCAATTACAAAAATATTGCAAATTCCATACAGGAACTTCTAAGCTTTATCGTAAGGCATTTTCAATGATTGAACACTACGAAGAGTTTATCCTTATAAAAAACAAGACCTTTAGAATTTTTTAGCAAAATTTTAATAAAATCCAATAGTCAGATTGAAAGTTAAATCCATTAATATAAAACTACACATTAAAAAAAATAAACCTAATTCGCATACAAGTAGAAAGACAAATTAATTCTAGAAATAAAGTTGAAATATGTTGAATTTATTCATTAAATACCTTTTTAATCTTCTTAGCTTATAACATTATAATAGACTCAATTGGAACATGTAATAGATCGTATGATGGTATTGGTGTTTGCTTGATAATTCTCAGCACTTAATTTATCACTATACAAGATCATATATTTTAATATATATTTATCTCTCAACTTCTTCACTTAGACTTTAATTGGTGTAAATAACATTTATTAACACATGTAATTCTCAATTTTTTTTTTTATTAAACATCCATCAGATTTTCAATTTATGGTTAAAAATTTTCTCCATCCTAGAAAATACATTGACAATGTCTTCGTATTTTTCTGTCTTAAAATAATTTTTTGCTCTCAACAAGCAACATTACACAAGCCAACTAGCTAGTGTAGATTTAAATAGTATTTGATTTAGATTTGTATAACCATTGGCAAATGCATTAACTATTACATTCCACACCTTTTTACACTATTTCTAAAGCTCGTGTTTTTCCACTTACCCTAGATGAACAGGTCATTGAACGTTGACCAACCAAGCTAGGACTAGTCTTATAACACAACTTTCTAGTCTGCCCACATTTTTTTTTCTTTGCCTTTTTATTTTTTTCATTATTATCTTCTTTCTTGAGTTTTAATCTCCCAGTTAACACCATCAAAAGAGAAGTCAAACATCTCATAGAAATGAAATAAGCTAAATGTGCTTTTGCAAATACCGAGCCTTTGCCCCAAAGATGAAAAGACACCCGTTAGTCACCACTTGATGATAAGCAACTCTTTTCCCATAATTGTACGAAGATGGATCAAGCATTCAAGATATTTCCGATAATAAACAAAACTGCATGTAACACAAATGGATCCATAAGGTGTAAAGTCAATCAGGATTAAAAAAAAAAAGAAAAAAAAAAGGAAGAGGTATGAACGAAAGGGCGGTAG